>ENA-ORSL01000111-ORSL01000111.1-human-gut-metagenome-genome-assembly--contig:-NODE-111-length-95764-cov-14.678149_pt1 | contig 95764 bp, 67 predicted proteins | sample MGYA00242190_ERZ509157 | MGnify/ENA primary metagenome ERZ509157 (study PRJEB26280, sample SAMEA2338664) | human gut metagenome | biome: human gut; feature: human-associated habitat; material: faeces... | reverse complement strand
GGGTGGCATTAATTGAATATAGGCATATAGTAAATATAGAGGCGCATGATGCATTTTAATAATATGTATTATGCGTCTTTTACTTTTAAAAAATAAAATTTTTTTAAAAGTGTCAGGGCTACTTGTGAAAAAACATACATATGTGACAAAACGAACACACATTAAATATACATAAATTCAACAGCGTGACAACAAGTGTGACTAAAAAACATAATTATGTGACAAAAATAAAAATAATATGTCACACCAACTGTCACATCTTGAAAATATTTTAATTTGGTGGGAAAATATTACTAGTATAAAAATACATTAAATATGAGTAGGAGGAAGTCAGACATGAGAAGATACCAAAAATCATTGTATGCATCTGTTCTTGCAGCAACGCTTGCACTGTCTGTAACTGCCGGAGATATCTATGCAAAAGAAGCACCGGTTACACAGACGCAGGCAGCAACAACAGTTGCACAGGAAACTACGGCAGCCGTGCCATCATCACAGGCAGCTAAAACAGCACAGGAAGAGACTGCAACGGCTGCAGAGAAGAACACACAGAGTGCGCAGTCTGCCGGACAGACAACAGAAAGTGTAACAGAGACAGTGACTGCTTACGATGCGACAAAGGTCGCAGAGGGTAGCTGTGGAAGCAATGCAAAGTACGTGCTTGATACGGATGGTGTACTGACAATTACGGGTAGAGGTCCGATTACAACTAGGCCATGGATGGGCTATCTTAAAAAGCTGACTAAAATTGTGATTGGAAATGGAATTACAAGCATACCGGATGGAGCTTTTTATAATTACGGTTATAATGTATATCCTGAATATGGAGCTGTAAATGTTACATATATTCAAATACCGGGTTCTGTAACAGAGATTGGTGAAAGGGCGTTTGCGGCTGCGGGCGCATATACGAATCTGAGCCTTTCAATTGCAAATGGTGTAAAGACGATAAATAAAGATGCTTTTAATCGAAGCGGAGTGACTAGTATATCTATACCGGGCAGTGTTACATCCATAGGAGAAAGTGCGTTTTACAGGTGCAGTAAACTGACGAGCGTAACTGTAACGAAGAATGTAAAAAAGATGGGAACAGGAATATTCTCTGATTGTGATAAACTGACATCAGTCAATCTGAATAGCGGATTACAATTAATAGGAAGTAAGATGTTTTTGGATTGTGATGCATTGCAGACTGTAGATATTCCTTCATCTGTAACCTCCATAGGTGATAGTGCGTTCAATAGTTGTGATCTGCTTGAGAATGTTAAATTACATTCCGGATTAAAAACTATAGGCTATGCCGCGTTCAATTTTTCTGACAATGTGAAAAAGCTTACAATTCCAAGCAGCGTAACAAGTATAGGCAATAATGCATTTTCAAGCAATACAACGCTTAATGTTTTTGCTAACAGTACCGGACTTCAGTATGCATTTGCTAACGGCTACGATTATACTGTAGTAAGTGAGGGACTCCGCAGAGCACCTAACGGTAACTGGTATTACTATGTTGGTGATGAGGTTGATTGGACTTATACGGGCATGGCATATGCCAATAACCGTTGGTGGTATGTACAGAAGGGAACAATTAAATATAATTACACAGGTATGGCATATGGTAACGGCCGTTGGTGGTACTTCAGCAATGGAGCAATCAATTTTAAGTATACGGGTATGGCATACGGCAACGGCCGCTGGTGGTATTTCCAGAATGGCGCAATTAACTTTAACTATACAGGTATGGCATATGGCAATGGCCGTTGGTGGTATTTCCAGAATGGTGCGATTAATTTCAAATACACAGGAACAGCCTACTATAAGCAGTGGTGGTACTTCCAGAACGGAGCAATCAACTACAAATACACAGGCATGGCATACGCTAATAATAACTGGTGGATGTTCCAGAATGGCTCTATAAACTATAAGTTCACAGGAATAGGACAGAATAAGAACGGACAGTACTATTTCAGAAACGGACAGATAGCATGGAATTACACAGGAACAGTTAGATACAATGGAAAGACCTATAAGGTAAAGAATGGTAAGGTGGTAGGATGATAAAATTTAAGAGATTCTCAGCACAGATAGCTGCTGCGGCTCTTATAATGGCTGCAGCCGGAACGGATGTATATGCCGCTGAACCGGCTGTGGCAGCTTCCTCAAAGGCGGCTGTTACAGCAACAGCCGCTGCACAGGAGACTACAGCAGCAGAGCAGCCATCCAAGGCAGGCAGTACAACAGCAGCGCAGGCAGAGACAAAGTCAGGACAGCAGAAGCAGAATGCAACAGCCGGAGCAGCAGAAGAAACTGAAACGGTAAAACAGTATGAGGCTGCACCTAAGGACGGGCTGGTTCGTGCATCTAATGGCACATGGTATTATTACAGGAACAATCAGGTAGATTGGAGTTATTGTGGTATGGCGTATGCCAATAACCGCTGGTGGTATGTTAAGAATGGCACGATAGACTTCAAGTATACAGGCATGGCATATGGCAATGGCCGCTGGTGGTATTTCGAGAATGGCTCTATAAACTTTAAGTACACAGGCATGGCATACGGCAATAACCGCTGGTGGATGTTCCAGAACGGCTCAATAAATTTTAAATATTCAGGAACAGCCTATTACAAGCAGTGGTGGGTATTCCAGAATGGCTCTATTAACTTTAAGTACACAGGCATGGCATACGCTAACAATAACTGGTGGATGTTCCAGAACGGCTCAATTAATTTCAAATACTCAGGACTTGGAAGCAACAAGAGCGGACAGTGGCTGTTCCGGAATGGACGTGTTGCCTATGGCTACACGGGCTCATACAAATCAGGTAATACAACATACAATGTTGTCAAGGGACAGGTAAAGTCGAAGAGTTCAAGCGTACCGGTTAGCGGTATTGCGATAACAAGCAATACATCCAATGTGTCGGTCAAGGTAGGCAGTTCAATCAGTACAAGCTACTCAATTACACCATCTAATGCAACTAACAAGGGTGTAACGTGGAGAAGCAGTAACAGTAATGTTGCCTCGGTAGATGGCAATGGTAAGGTAACAGGTCGTTCGGTTGGAACGGCTACTATATCAGTTACATCTAATGACGGCGGCAAGACAGCAAGCTATAGTGTGCACGTCTATAATAATGTAGCAGTTACCGGAGTTACAATAACGAGCAATAAGTCTAATGTAATAGTCAGAGCGGGAGCAACAGTAGGCACAAGTTGTTCGGTTGCACCATCCAGCGCAACTAATAAGGGCGTGACATGGAGCAGCAGTAACAGCGGTGTTGCTACGGTCGATGGCAATGGCACTGTAAAGGGTGTTTCGGCAGGAACAGCCAATATAACTGTAAAGACTAACGATGGCGGCAAGACGGACAGTTATACTGTGTATGTGTATGAAGCAAATGCACAATTGCCTTCGGGACAGTATGCGCTGAGACCTGAATCCAGTATGTATCTTACAATGGACTATAATAATGGCATTAAGGCAAATAAGACAAATATTCAGGTCTATGGAATATTGCAATCAGATGCCCAAAAATGGAGATTTGATGATTACAGATCTCAATATGGTGGTTATGCCATAGTCCCTAAAGGCGGGGGTTATGTGTTAGATGTCTACAGACCTACTAATGGCAATATGAACATTGACTATGGAGACAATATTGATTTATATCAATTTGACGATCCGGACGCACAGATATGGATAGCTAACAAGATGTGGACTGGAAATTATGTATTCCAGCTTAAGGGAACAGATGGTGTCATTACGGCTACAGGTATTAATGTAGGTGATAATGTTAATTTCCAGAAGTGGGATATAACAAATACTGCACAGCGTTGGTGCGTGGATCCGGCACCGGATTCTGCACAGCCGGCACAGGGATATGAAGAAAAACTTAAGGCAGAACAGCAAAAGTATCCAACAGGAAGCAAATGGGATGGTGAGTTTGACAATGCTTGGCAGTGTCATGGATGGGCATTGATGATAGGCAATGATATATCAGGCAGAAGCCCTAGGACATGGAATAAATCATATACTATTGATGGAGTAAAAGCAGGTGACATCATAAGATACGGCGGAGATGTTGGACATACAATAATAGTAACACATGTTTCAGGAGATACCATTACATATGCAGATTGCAATGGAAGTGGTGGTACAAACACAGTTAAATGGGGTTCAACTGTAAGTAAATCTTCAAAACAGATTTTTGGAAGATACTCATTTAATTACAGGCTGGTAGCTCCGTAATAACCAGACAATCACCTTCTGACATTCGGAAACCCTTCCGGGGTCGCATAACGCGACCCCGTTTTAAATTCCTTTAAGATATTCAGGTAATGTAGTATAATAATAAAATAAACTATTATGAGGTGGAAGATAAGTGGACATAAAAGATAAAGCGGCAAAGGAAATGACCGATATAGTTGCCGGTGCTTCAAAAAATGATCGTCTTTCGTATATAGATCTTATGGAGACAGTTGCAATTTTTATGGTCATCATGTATCACATGACACTTTATGATTATAATTTTATTGAGACACCGCATGTGATGCAGTATTTCAGATATTTCACAAGAACTCTGTATGCGGCGGCAGTACCAATCTTCTTTTTTGTAAACGGATATTTGCTTTTTGACAGAAAATTCGACTTGAGACGGCATATCTTCAAATGCATTAGAATTGTTGTGCTGACGTTTGTGTGGGGAATAATCGGACTCCTTATGATAATGATAATCAGGGGAGAATTTATGACACCTGTGCAGTTTGTTAAGAATCTGCTTACATGGCAGCCTGTGGGGTGGATAAATCACCTGTGGTTCATGGGAGCACTTATCTGTGTATACATTATTTTTCCTATACTTAAAAGTGCGTATGACAACAACAGAAGCTGCTTTAATTGCTTTTTAGTAATGGCGTTTATATTTACAATAGGAAGTACAATGGTTTCGCTGTGCGGATGTCTTGCGGCTGATGTATTTATGGGGAAAAACATTGTTATCAGAAAGAATGTATTTGGAATGTTTAATCCGTTGAGAGGAATATACGGATATGCTTTCGTGTATTTCTGTCTTGGCGGGTATGTATACTCTGTAAGGGAGAGAATATCCGGACTTGCACATAAGAATATATATGCTGTGGCAGCGCTGATGCTGAACTGTATTCTGCAGTGGCTGATGGGAATATATTTTTCGCATGTAACAGGAAAACCGTGGGATATAGCAGGCGGAGCAAGTGATACTGTATTTGCTTTTGTAAATGTTATTGCAGTGTATGTGCTGAGCCTTAATTACAGAAGTAACTGGACAATTATAAGGCTGGTTTCAGAGAATACATTGGGAATTTATTTTGTACATATGATTATAATACAGATTGTACTGAAGTATCAGGGAAACTTCGAATGGTTCAATACACTTGCAGGCAACATGCTGTGTTCTGCTACGGTTATGGCAGTGTGCATGGCAGTTATAGCTGTGCTTAAAAGAATTCCCTGGTTTAGCCGGCTGGTAAAGCTATGACAGCCATGTTTTACAATATTAATAGTGTATGCCCAAAGTGCCATAAGATAATAGCGGATGTCTTATGGCACTCTTTGTATTTAATTGCATGATTTTATGAGATGTGATAGTATAAATTTTATCCGTATTATTATTGTATTACAGTTAGTGAGGATTATGTTATGTATATATATATAAAGATGCTTGTGCTTGTTTTCAGCTTTATAATTGTGCCGTTTACTTTCGGGCTTTGCGTTACAAAGCTGGCAGGAATGAACAAAATAAGCATGAAATATGTATATGTCACAGGGCTTGTGGCGATGCTTGCGCTGTATGAGATTATTTATATTCCGCTTGTATTTTTGTACAGCTCTAATACACTTCTTACCGGAATATGGCTTGCGATTGTGGCAGCAGGAAGTATTTTGGGTATAATAGGAAATTGGAGATATATATTCAATGAGCTTTCCAAGACAGGAAAGAGAATTCGTTCACTTACATGGCAGGAGATAACTGCATTTATTTTTGTTGCCGTATATATTGTGCTTGTAATGGCTAATCAGCAGATTTATGAAGACGATACGATATTTGCTGCATGGTCAGAAACAGCATATCATACCAATTCGCTTATTAAGTACAGCCCTTATACAGGTAAGGCGATACTTATTACTGAATCTAACATGCCGAGATATCTGTTTGCCGGTTATTCGGTTTTTATAGCATCAATATCACGGATATTCAATCTTGAGCCTGTTATAGTCATGCATCAGGTCATTCCGCTTATATTCATTCCTGTTTCTTATGTTATATATTATATGATTGCAAGGCTTTTTACGAAGCGTAACACAGCAGCACTTACAATGATTATGCTTGTTATAATAAATTCGTGTTCAATTTACACACTGTATGAGCTTAACTCGCCAACATGGATGTATGTAGGAATGTGGTATGGCAAAGCTCTTATAGCCAACTTTATAGTTCCGCTTGTATGGTATTATGGAATTGTGAGTATGGATAAAGGCTCAGGGCAGGCACATTCAGAGAAAAACTGGATTAATCTTTTTATGACGGGAATTGCGGGATTTTTTATAAGCACATTTGGAAGTATAGCGGTTCCATCAATTCTTACGGCAATGGTATTGTTTTATTCGGCAAGAAACAGAACGTTTGCTAATGTGCGATGGTATATAATAACTATTATGCCGGCAGTGATTGTTATGGTTATTACACAGTTTATTAAATAGTCGGAATGAGGATTGGTATGACGGATTTTTTGGAACAGTTACAACATGCATATATAGGATATTTTGGAAATGGATTCTATGCCTTTTTGCTTCTTCTGGTAGTTGGAGTATCGATGGTGACACTTAAAGCATGGAATAAAAAGGAAGTTTTTATACGTGTGCCGGCTGCAATTATTGTAATAACGCTTCTTAATCCGGTTTATTATAAGCTGGCTGACAAAGCTGCAGATTACGCATATGCAAGGTCGTATTGGTATATTCCGTTCTTTTTTATATTGGCATTCCTGATGAGCGTGCTTATACGGAAGATTGCTGACAGAAGTAAGAAAAATGCTACGATGGCGGTCATTATTATCTGCATGATCATATGGGGACAGACGATGTTCTCTAATGAAACATTTCCATTTAAATTGGAAAAAAATATTTACAAGATGCCGGATGATGTCATTGAAATATGTGATTATATATCCTCGCAAGATTCTGACGGACCGATTGTTCTGGCACCGACCGAGATAAGCAGATATGCAAGGGTTTATGATGCCAATATCAGGAATTATGTACATGGATGGTCATGTGAGGTATATTCGGATAATCCAAGAGTTGAGAGTGCCAAGCTTAAGATTAATGAACAGATTAATATTGAACGTCCCAATATAGATTATCTGATGGACTTTGCTCTGGATTCCGGCTGTGACTATGTTGTATTTGCAAAAACGCAGAATATAGGTGACCGTATGGAACAATATGGCGAATGTGTTCGGGAAACGGAGAATTATCTTATATATAAGCTTATTTAGAATATAGAAAGATGTATATTGTTATGCTGATTATTAAATCTATTATATTTACAATTATGATTCTGCTAATTTCATATGCTGCCGGTGTATCAGTTAAGACATTTGTGGGTGATAAGCTTATGAGTGCAGCACATACATATATTACAGGAGTTATCACATTGATGCTCATGTTTGGCGTTGTTCAGATTCCTTTCAGATTATGCAGTCTTGGAATTGAGGTGCTTGCAGCGGTATATTGTGTTACTGTCATGGCACTCCTTATTGCGGGGATTGTAAAGAACGGCTTTAAGTCATATGCATATAAATTCAGAAAACAGTTAAAACTTAAGCTTGACAGCAGGCAGCTTAGAATTGCATTTGCGGCAGTAATTATGGTAATGGCATTGCAGATATTATTCAGTGTTTTGATTAATGCAACGAGAACTTATTATAATGATGCTGCAATTTCAGGTGCAATGCAGTTTATTAGTCAGGGTAATGCACGATTTGGCGTGGATGTTCTTACCGGCAATGAGATTTCAGTCAGGGTGCCGGATATATTTAAGAGCGCTCAGACATTTATTGCTGTAATGTCAGTATTGGTGGGTGAGAATGTTCTTGTTACGGCTAATCTTTTTATTGTCCTGATGACAGTGCCTGCAATGTATGCTGCATGCTATATGTTTTGCGTTGTAATATGTTCCAGAGAAAGCAGATATTATGTGGCTGCAGCTGCGGGACTGCTTAATATGTTTAGCTGTTATGCACTTAGACCGAAGAACTCATTGGGAACACTTACTATGATTAATGCATGGAATCCTGATGCTGTTGTATGTGGAATTATACTGCCTGTGGTCTGGTATCTTTCAATAAGTACTGTTAAGGTTATGCAGAAGGTACGTTCTTCAGCAGCGTCACTTTGCAGAAAATCATCCGACAGAAACTATACGAATGCGCTTAATAACAGAAAAATACTGAGTATTAAGCTTGTGTATCTTATGATGTGCTTTATGGCGGCCTGTTTTATATCTGTATTTGGCACGGCTGTATGTGTCATGACTTATTTGTCAGTTTATATTTACTATTTTGTTATATGCGGATATGCTGGAAGATATTATACAAAAAAGTATTTTAGAGCATTTATTCCCGTAGGAGTGTTTATTGGAATATATATAATTGGAGGATTTGCAACACATTCCTTCAATGATGTGTCGGATATCTGGAGTGGATGGCTTAATAATATGGTGGCAATCTACAAAAATAATTTTAGTACAAATGTGTATCTTGTAGCATTTATTGCTGCGGCACTGTATCAATATATTAAAGGTAATTCGATAAGTGTTGCGGTATGTGTATATATACCTGTAATTGTCTGTCTGTTGTGTGTGATTAATCCTATAATATATCTGTTGTTTGCATTGGTGGAGCCGCCATGTAACTCTATGCTGCATATGGCAGTCCCGTTTAATCCTGTGATGGCATATACGCTTGTATCAATGATTATTACTGCTAAAACAAATAAAACCCGGGTTATATATGCAGTTGTGTTTGGAATTGCGATTATAGGTTTTTTGCCAAGATATGGAATTAATTTTGAGTGGACACGCACGCGCAGCCTTGATAAGCTGCCGGAGCAGACAGTGGAGGTATGCAGGATTATAGAGGAGTCAGGACTTGATAAGAAAGTTATAGCGGTTGATTCCGGAGATCTGTGTTATACGCTGAGGCTGGCTGCCCCGGATATTGATTTGTACTATTATTCAGATAACTTTTCCTGTTATGGCGGAGATACATCAATGTATGGCTATGTCAATCAGGATGAGCCATATATGCAGGGGATAATACAGGCTGCGAAGAGTGCGGGCTATAATTATATTGTATTAAAAAAAGGAATTCTTGATCCAAATTGGGCATCGGTTTTGTACCATGTCTGGCCGGAAGGCTCAACTGAACAATATGATGTATACAGTATAGGGTATTTTTAGAACAAAATTACATATTTTTCTTAAAAGCTTCTTGAAAGTTGTGTGGAAAAGTGATAGCATTTAACGTATATAGGTTGAAAACTTATACATGATGCACAAAAGCGTTAAGTGGAGGAGATTAACATGAAGAGTGTGAGGAAGGGCATTAGTGCAGCACTTGCCGGATTAATGGTGTTTTTGGCGGTGTTTACGTACAATATGTCAGAGGCGCAGGCAGCAGGCGGTATAGAGATTACTGAAGCAGCTGGCTATGCGGAGGGTGCTTATGCAGAATTTACTACAGGACTTTCTGCAAAGGGTTACAATGCATATGTGAAAAAGTCATCACAGGCTGATTCAGCATATGTGAAGCTTGATAATGAGCTTATACGTGTTTATCCGGATTATATCCGTGTAGATGCTGTAGGCCTTGAAGCAGGCGATTACGTTATTAAGATTGTTCCTGTGTATGGCGGAACAGAGAAGCCATCTGAAGCTGCAGCCACTGCAGCGCTCAGCGTGTACAGCCATGACAGAACCGGCTTTGCATGGGTTAATGGTACGGCATCAGGTGCATATAATGAGAACGGAACTCTTAAGAGTAATGCCGTTGTAGTATATGTGACAGAGGAGACAAAGGATACGGTATCTGCAACAGTCAGCGGAACAGTATGCTCAGGTGTACAGAATATTCTTACAGCATATAAGAAGGCAAAGACTAATGCAGCACCTCTTGATATTCGTATAATCGGCAATATTACAGATCCGGCTGTACTTGACAAGGGGGATCTTCTTGTAGATGGTGTACTTGCAGGTCTTACTATTGAAGGTATCGGTGAAGATGCAACAGCTAATGGCTGGGGTATCAGAATTAAGGGTTCGTCTAATGTTGAGGTCCGCAATCTTGGAATTATGAACGTCAACAGTGGTGAGGGCGACAATATAGGACTTCAGCAGAATAATAATCATGTATGGGTTCATAACTGTGATTTCTTTTACGGACATGCAGGAAGTGATGCGGATCAGGTTAAAGGGGATGGCGCACTTGATACAAAGACATCTACCTTTATAACACATTCATATAATCATTTTTATGATAACGGTAAATGTAATCTCCAGGGAATGAAGTCTGAGAAGGAGACTAATTATATTACATATCATCATAATTGGTATGACCATTCTGATTCACGTCATCCTCGTATCAGAACCTGTTCAGTACATAGTTACAACAATTACTTTGATGGCAACGCCAAGTATGGTGTAGGTGTAACAATGGGTGCATCTGCATTTGTTGAGAATAATTACTTTAGAAATTGTAAATATCCGGTGCTCAGCTCAGGTCAGGGTTCTGATAAGGTTACAGGCGGAACTTTCTCAGGTGAGACCGGCGGTATAGTTAAGACATTTAATAACTACATTGAAGGTGCTAAGGCATTTGTAACATATCAGGATAATAATACTGAATTTGATGCATATGCGGTATCATCAGCTGACGAGCAGGTTCCATCATCGGTTAAGACACTCAGTGGCGGAACAGCGTATAACAACTTTGATACTTCATCAATTATGTATTCATACACAGCACAGTCACCTGAAGATGCTAAGGCAGCAGTAGTTGCAAGAGCGGGACGTGTTAACGGTGGTGACTTTAAGTATGATTTTTCCGGTAAGACATATCAGCAGAAGGATGGCAACGGAGTTATGCAGACTGTAACTGCAGACGAGTACTATCATGTTGATGATGAGCTTAAGGCTCTTGTAGTTAATTATAAGACATCACTTGTGGCTGTAGGCGGTAACCCACTTGGTGGTGGCGGAAGCACAACTCCTGTTAAACCGACAAAGCCTTCAGAGTCAGAGACCAAGTCTACTGAAGCCGGAACTGAAGTATCAGGCTCTACAGGTGCAACATCAGCTACAAAGCCTTCAACAAATCCTGGAACAACAGGAAGTTATGTACATAACTTTACTACATCAGGTACAACAAGTTCAGTATATACAATAACAGGCAGCCTGGCTAATAAGGGCACCGTTAATTATGCAGGACTTACACTTTCTAAGTGCCTTAAGATGGAGTCTTCTACAAGTATTAAGTTCGCAACTCCATCATCAGGTAAGCTTATTCTTGTATTCGGTGGTTCAACAGCCGCTTCAGGAAAGGCAGTTAAGGTTAACGGAACTAAGTATACATGCGGTTCAGACGGAATTGCTACAATAGATATCAGCGGTTCTAAGGATATTACAATTACAAAGGGCGATTCAATAAATCTGTTCTATATTAATTATGTAACAGAGGGCTCTTCTGAGAATCCAAGCAATCCTGCTACCGAGCCTTCAACTGAAGCTCCTACTCAGAAACCTACACAGGCTCCTACACAGAAGCCTACAGAAGCTCCTACACAGGCTCCTACCAAGCCGGCTGACAAGAAGAATGGTCTTGTATACAGCAATAGTGCCAAGTGCTGGTATTATTACACGGATGGCGTAGTTGATAAGGATTATAAGGGACTTGCATACGCTAACGGAAAGTGGTGGTATGTAGAGAATGGAACAATTAATTTTACATACACAGGCATGGCATATGGCAATGGACGCTGGTGGTACTTAAACAATGGAGCAATTGATTTCAAGTATACAGGCATGGCATACGGCAACGGACGCTGGTGGTATTTCAATAATGGAGCAATTGATTTCAAGTATACAGGTATGGCATACGGCAATAATCGCTGGTGGTACTTCAGTAATGGAGCAATAGATTTTAAGTACACCGGTACAGCTTACTATAAACGTTGGTGGTACTTCACTAATGGCTCAATTAATTTTACGTACACAGGTATGGGCTACGCTAATAAAAATTGGTGGTACTTCAGCAATGGCGCAATTAACTTTAATTACACAGGAATTGGACAGAATAATTCAGGTCAGTGGTACTTTAAAAATGGCAAGATAGCATTTAATTATTCAGGCAATGTTGTGTATAATGGCAAGATATATAAGATAAACAATGGTAAAGTAGTAAAATAATTACAAAGGAGAGGGTAAAATTATGAGAGCTAAGAAGTTCTTCGCTGCATTCCTTGCTACAGCACTTACTGTGTCAGGGTTTGCAGCAGGCTCTCCGGTTACTGCTAAGGCAGCATCGGCAGAGTTCACAAGTGTGGGTGGATTCGGTGAGACAATCTACGCACAGGTATCCGGAGTTAAGGATTCTGACGTAACAGGTGTTTCTTACAGCGGAACAGCTTCCGGTTCGCTCACGGGACAGGATCTTGAGTATCTTGTAAGAGACAAGAATGGAGGAGTGCGTATTGACATTCCGGGAGTAAAACCCGGTACATATACACTCACGGTTACAACAAAGAGCGGGACTATCACAAAGAGCGGCATCAGTGTTGATGCACAGGACCGCTCGGGATATGCACATTTTAATTACACTGCAGGTGTAGGTGCATATAATGATGACGGTTCACTTAAGGACAATGCAATTGTCCTTTATGTAACGGATGACAATAAGAACAGCGTTGAATTAACTTACGGCGGAATTACTGTTAAGGGTATCGGCAACATCCTTAACTCAGTAGGTAAGGAATGCGGCGAGGCAGGCCATGAAGGCCAGTGCAAGAAGACATCAGGCAACAAGACTATTTATGCAAAGGCCAATACAAACCAGGGCATCATCCAGAAGCTTGCGGAGAATAAGGTGCCGCTTGTTGTACGTTTTATCGGAACGGTAAGTGACAGCGGTCTCTATAAGAGAGGTACTTTCAATGCCAGCACAGGTCTTATTGACGGACTTACAGCATATGACGGGGATGACTTCGGCGGTTCTGTAGGTGATAACGGACATATGGCACGTATCAAGTCAGGCAGGGATATCACTCTTGAGGGTATAGGAACTGACGCAACAATTGACGGATGGGGCTTCCATTTCATGGCGGAGAGTGCACAGCCTGACCTTGGCAAGAGTTTTGAGGTTCGCAATCTCAAGTTCATCAACACACCTGAGGATGCCATCGGCATGGAGGGTGTTCAGGCATCAGCCAATGTCAATTCAGATCTTTCAGCCAGCGTAGAGCACTGCTGGATACATAACAACGAGTACTACTGCCCGGACATATCCAACCCGGCAGAATCGGATAAGTCAGAAGGCGATGGCTCAGTTGACTTCAAGAGAGGCCAGTACTTTACATGCAGCTATAACTACTTTGAGGGCTGCCACAAGACAAACCTTGTAGGTTCATCAGATTCCAGCCTCCAGTATAACCTTACATACCACCACAATTACTGGAAGTTATGTAAGGCAAGGGGACCTCTTACACGTAATGCCAATGTCCATATGTATAACAACATATATGAAGGACAGACAGACTATGCAATGAATGTAAGAGCCAATGCGTACATTTTCTCAGAATATAACCTGTTCTATATGTGCAAGAATCCACAGAGAGTAGATTCGGGTGCAATCAAGAGCTACAATGACTCATTCTCAAGCTGCATCAATGATATGGGCGGAACAGTAGTAGAGAATAAGACAGACCCGGTTGCCAACAGCTGTAAGTTCGCGGCAAAGGGAATTGACTACAGCAGGTTTGATACTGATTCATCACTTTCATATATCCCGACAGGCGATTATGAATTACAGACAAGCATTACAGAGGCACACAAGGCTATCGCATCCAGAACTGGCGTGCTCAAGGAGAACCCTGTAGCTGCTGGAGATGTGTCAATGTCTTCAATATCATATGTACCGAGTGGCGTTACGCCTGTTAATGTAACTGAACTGCCTTCAACACTGACACCAGGCAAGCTTAATAAGACAGTATATGCATTCACTGTCGGCGGTACGGTAGATGTGACAGTTAAGTATGCAGATGATACACTTGCAGGAACAGGTGCGTTGGTTAATGAAGCAGGAGAATGCTTCCTCGTTGCAAGCGGCACGGCAAGGAATCTTCCTGCCGGAACATACATGATCCAGCCATACAACTTCCAGCCGGGTGATGGCAAGACGATGCAGTCAGGAACATTCAAGCAGGTAACGATTGATTCACTTGAGATTACATCAAGTGATCCTAATGCTCATTACCACAAGTATGAGCTTGTTGAGACAATAGCTGCTACATGTACTTCTGAAGGAAGTAAGATTTACAGGTGTTCATGTGGAGATACCAAGACAGAGCCGGTTGCCAAGCTTGATCACACATATGGCGCATGGACAGTTACAAAGGAAGCAACAGAGACAGAGACAGGACTTAAGGTCCGCAAGTGTACTGTATGCGGATATGAGGATCCCCAGAAAATTCCGGCTAAGGGAACATCAGGCGGCGGTTCCTCAGAACCGGCAGAGGCAGGTGCATATGCACACAACTTCACAACAAGCGGAACAGCAAGTTCTGTATACACAATAACAGGCTCAACCACGACAGGCAAGGGAAGCGTGACATACGCAGGACTTACCCTTACGACAGCCCTGAAGATGGAGTCCAAGACAGGCATTACATTCACAGCTCCTTCAGATGGTAAGCTTGTCCTTGTATTCGGCGGTTCGGCTGCTGCATCAGGCAAGACAGTCAAGGTTAACGGAGATAAGTATACATGTGGTTCAGATGGAATTGCTACAGTTGAAGTTAAGGCCGGAGAGGTTACTATAACAAAGGGTGATTCAATTAATCTGTTCTATATGAACTTTGAGGCTGACGGTTCATCGACAACGGATCCTACCGAACCTGCTAATCCGGATATACCAAGTGCTGACAAGAAGAATGGACTTGTATATAGTGACAGCGCAAAGTGTTGGTATTATTACAAGGATGATATTGTGGATAAGGACTACAAAGGACTTGCACAGGCTAATAACAAGTGGTGGTATGTAGAGAATGGAACGATTAACTTTACATACACAGGCATGGCATATGGTAATGGACGTTGGTGGTATATGAGCAATGGTGCCATAGATTTTAAGTATACAGGCATGGCGTACGGCAATAACCGTTGGTGGTACTTTAACAATGGCACTATAGATTTTAAGTACACAGGTACTGCCTACTATAAACGTTGGTGGTATTTCAGCAACGGCTCAATAAACTTCACATATACAGGCATGGGCTACGCTAATAACAACTGGTGGTATTTCAGCAATGGTGCAATTAATTTCAATTACACAGGAATTGGACAGAATAACGCAGGTCAGTGGTATTTTAAGAATGGTAAGATAGCATTCAACTATTCAGGTAAGGTAGTCTTTAATAGTAAGACATACAAGATAAGCAAGGGCAAGGTTGTAGGCTGATTTTGGATTAAAGCTCAGGTAATATATTCGAGGATATATTACCTGAGTTTTTTGTTGTACCTGTTATTTTAAAATGATATACTTTTAAAATAGATAGATTTAATGGAAGAGGAAAACACAATGCTTGTCGAAGACAGATCAGTATCAATAGTAGTTCCGATATATAAGACACCGCAATATCTGCCGCAATGTATAGAATCTGTGCTGGCACAGACATATACACACTGGCAGCTTATTCTTGTTGATGACGGTTCGCCTGATGAATGCGGAGAGATAGCGGACAGATATGCACAGCAGCACAGTGCAATTCAGCACAGTGCAATTCAGCACGATTCAATCCGTGTTATACACAAGCCTAACCAAGGACAGAGCTCTGCCCGCAATATGGGACTTGATGCAGCGGACGGTGAATACGTGATGTTCCTTGACAGTGATGACTTCCTTGAGAGGGATTTCCTTGAGAAGACTATTGAGGCCGCAGTTAAGGATAATCTTGACATGGTTGTTACTCCCACAAGGAATGTATCTGCCAGAGGAGAATTTATCGAAGACCTTAAGCGGGATGAATATTGGAGAACCTTTGACGGAAAAGAGCAGCTTATCAGATATAACGTGACTCCAAGAATATACAGGACGGAATTCCTACGGGAGAACGGACTGAGATTCAGCGAGGGAGAGCTTATGGAGGATGTGGTGTTCTGTCTTGCTGCCAATATGCTTACGGACAGGTGGAGGCTGCTTGATTACAGCGGGTACTGTTACCGCCTTAATCCGGAAGGGACAGTCGGGAATTTTAAAAACAATGGGATAGCTGATAACAGGATACCGTACAGGGGATTGCGGGAGGCAGTGCGTCTGGTTAAGAGTAAAAACGGGCGGAGAGATGACAGAATCCTTGAATATTGCACGGTCCGTATCCTTGTGACGATTCTTTTTGTGTTCTGCAGGAAGTCGGATATAAAGACAGTCAGACATATGTGCTCATATACAAGAAAGCTGCTTGAGGAGTATTTCCCTGATTTTGTGCATAATCCGTACTTTGATGTGCGTGGGGAAGAGAATGTGCCGCGATTCCAGAGCCTTGCCGTGTGGCTGTTTAAGATATTATACAGAACCAGGCTGCTTACGCCATTTGCAATTGTGTATACAAGATTGTAAATGCAGCCAAAATAAAGTATAATAATTGTTTGGGAGATAATGATGAAGTTTTCAGTGATTATGCCGGCATACAACGGAATGCATTACATAGACGCTGCGGTGGCGAGTGTATTAAGCCAGTCATATGCAGACTTTGAATATATAATAACGGATGATGGTTCCACAGACGGTACAAGGGATTATCTTGAGAAGCTAAGTAAAAATGATGCACGTGTTAAGGTAATATTTCTTGAGAAGAACGGCGGAATAGGCAATGCCCGTAATACTGCAATACGTGAGGCGGATGGAGAATATCTTTTATTCATAGATCAGGATGATTTTTTTGTGGACGGAGCATTTGACATGCTTGCAGCAGGACTGGGGGCTGAAGCTGACTGTGGGACGAATTTTGCTGATCCTGCGGAGGATGTGTATGGTGCCGCAAATTGTACGGATGTACTGTGCTTTGGCATGAACCGTGTCAGGGAAGACGGAAGCCTTATACAGGCGTTTCCACCGGAGCTTTCGGGAAGTGCATTGAGATGGGATCTGTGTACAGTGTGGACATATGCAGTAAGAAGAAGCATTATTGTGGATAACGGAATAGAATTTCCGGTAGATTCAATGAATGAGGATATGATATTCAGCCTGAGGCTTGCCAGATACACAGACAGAATAGAGCGCATGGACGAATGCCTGTACAGCCACAGGATTAATGAATTCAGCACATCTAATAATATGTCTGCTAAGTTTGACAGATATCCGGACAGCAGAAGACTTGTGTTCGAGGAGTGCAGGAATGCCTACGATGCATCAGGCAGTGCTTCAGACAGGAAGCTTATATTCCTGACGGCTCTTGCATACTACTACTCGATTCAGTTTGGAATATTCAGAAAAGACGCACCGGACACAAAGCTTAAGGAGTACAGGCTTCACAGGCAGGCGCTGGAAGAATGCTTCGGAGATTATCTGCACGGACACAGCGTTACGCTATTCAGACCGAAGTGCAGAAGGTTTATATACAGGCTTGTTGTGTGGGTGTCATACAGAATGGAAAAGTACCTTGGACAGGCATTCTTTGAAAAGTTTATTTTACTAATGGGGAGATAACAGATGCTATTTAATTCATATATATTTATTTTTCTGTTCCTGCCATTGGCGCTTATCGGATATTTTGTGCTTAACAGGCTCGGACGTAATATGTATGCAAAAGTATTTCTGCTTGTAATGTCTTTGTGGTTTTACGGATATTTTAACTATACTTATCTTGCGGTCATAATATCAAGCATTGCCGTGAATTATGCAGTGGTTTATCTTATGCGCAGATATCCCGGCAGGAAAAAGTTCTGCCTTGCAGCAGGACTTGTATTCGACATAGGGATGCTGTTCTATTTCAAATATTTTGATTTTTTCTTAACCAATGTAAATGCTGTATTCAATCTCAGCTTTACCATGCGTAACATAGTCCTTCCGCTTGGAATCAGTTTCTTTACGTTCCAGCAGATATCATATGTCGTTGATGCGTATCATGGTGAGACTGATGAAGAGAGCTTTTTGGACTATGCGGTGTTTGTAACATTCTTTCCACAGCTTATTGCAGGACCGATTGTGACACATGATGAGCTCATTCCGCAGATTAAGGATGAAAATCGTCAGAGACCGGACTACGGGAATCTGTCAAAGGGACTTATGATATTTGCCGCAGGTATGTTTAAAAAAGTAATAATTGCGGATACATTCGGCGGAATTGCGGATTGGGGCTTTGAAGATATTGCGGCAATGTCATCAATAGATGCGTTTCTGGTAATGTTTTCATATACTATGCAGATTTATTTTGACTTCAGTGCGTATTCGGATATGGCTATAGGAATAGGAAGAATGTTCAACTTTGAGCTTCCGGTGAATTTTAATTCCCCGTACAAATCCTATTCAATAATAGAATTCTGGAGACGCTGGCACATGACGCTTACGCGCTTCCTCACAAAGTATATATATTTCCCGCTTGGTGGCAGCCGTAAGGGCAATATAAGAACATATGTGAATATAATGATTGTTTTCCTTGTGTCGGGTCTGTGGCACGGGGCTGCATGGACATTTGTGATATGGGGAGTGCTGCACGGAGCTGCGCAATGCATTAACCGTGCATTTAAGACACAGTATGAAAGACTTCACAATGCGTTTCAGTGGCTGCTTACATTTGGCTTTGTAAATGTAACGTGGATTATTTTCAGGGCATCCTCAATGAGTGATGTGAAGCTGTTCATAAGCCGCCTGCTGCGTGGAGGATTTGGTGTATCATCGGGGCTTGCAGGGGCATTCGGACTTAAGGAGCTGAAGCTGTTTGAGGAAATAATCCATATATCACGATATACTGATAAGATAAAGGGATTTAATATACTTATGTTTTTCGCAGTGACATTTTTTGCGGTGCTTAACTGCCGCAATGTTCAGGAGCAGGAACACAAGCTAAGCGCATTTAATGCTGTTATTACTGTGGTGGCGCTTGTATGGTGTATATGCTCATTGAGCGGTGTTGCAACATTTTTGTATTTTAATTTTTAAATGATATACAGATTTTGATTTTTTAGAAAGGCTGTAACAGGTATCCGGAATGAAGGCGAAAAAATGGCTATTAATGACGCTTGGAATAACTATGGCAGTGCTCATGGCAATGGCTTCCGTTATGATATATATTGATCCCTGTTTCCATTATCATGGACCTGTGGAGGGAAGACCATATATATTGTATGGTGGTGGATCATATGAAAAATATTACAATGATGGAATTGGAAAACATTTTGAGTATGATGTGATGATTACAGGAAGCTCGGTAACAGAGAACTTTATGGCATCACAAGTCGAAAATCTATGGAAATGCAAAGCGGTTAAGACAAGCTTTGCGGGAGGAACTCTCCGTGAAGTGGATGAGAATGTCAAGAGAGCACTTGCAAATAATGACAGGGTTTCAGCTGTTATCAGGGGAATAGATGAGAATAAGCTTCTAAAAGAAAAAGACGGAATGGCTCAGAATGCACCCACATATCTTTATGACAACAATCCGTTTAATGATGTTAATTATCTTTTTAATAAAGATGTTTGGATAAAGCTGTTGAGTGGCGACATCCGGTGTATGATACAGGGGCTTGAATCGACAAGTTTTGACGAGTATGCAAATTGGGCAGCAAAAGCAACATTTTCAAAGGAAAGGACATTATCACAGTACGAACGTCCGCAAAAACAGGAAGAAGCTGCCTATACACAGGTCCTTCATGACAGTATACAGGCGAATATAGACCAGAATATAGTAGAAACTGTTAGAGATAATCCGGATATTACATTTTATTATTTTCTTACGCCTACATCATTGTGTCAGTGGGATGAGTGGAATCAGAAGGGGGTACTTAAGATTCAGATAGAAGCGGAGAGGATGATGATTGAGTCACTGCTGCCATATTCAAATGTGCAGGTATACGGATTTTCGGATATGTTTGACATTATAACAAATCTTGATAATTATATGGATGTTGAACATTATAGTGATACAATTAACGATATGATAATTCAATGGATATATGAAGGCAAAGGTCTGATTACAGCTGATAATTACAATGGGTATATAAATAAAATTACAACGTTCTACAGCAGTTATGATTATGAGAGTATGTTTGGAGGAAATGACAGATGAAAAAACGTGCAATATGTGTTATGAGTGTTGGACAGGGCAAGTATCTCGAACAGTACAAAATAGTTGAAAATCAAATGAAGGCCTATGCGCGTAAGTGCAATGCGGATTTTGTGTTTATAAATGACTATCTCGATAAGGATAAAAAAAGAGACATATATTCCCAGAAATTACTTATTGCTGATTACATGAGAGAATATGAGCTGGCTGCCTTTTTTGACCTTGATGTGGTAATCAGTCCCGATGCACCTGATATATTTGCAGAAATTCCTGATGACTGCGGACTTGCGGCAGTAATTAATCCAAGAGGGTCGGCAAAATTCAAAAAGATATATGCAGGCAACGAGAGAATACTGAATGAAACTGTAGAGGAATACTTTGTATCCCGCGGTTTTGAAGCAGATAAAAGACTGATAGGAAATATAAACGGAGGAGTACTTGTTTTCAGGCCGGCGCTTGTAGCAGATGCATTTAAACAATACTATTACTCAGAGCATTCTCAGGGTGGACATACCTCATATGAAGAGGCACCTATGGCGTATTATACACAGACACATGATATGTTTTATGCACTCGACAGCAGATTCAATAAGATGCTCCATTTTGAATCAGGAAGAGATGAATATTCAAAGATATATAATATTCATCATAACAGATTATATTGTTTTGCCGATAAAGTATTTAAAAAGTTATTTCATAAGAATAACATGCTGGTCACAAATCTTCATGTGGATTTTGTTAAATCACTCATTAATGAGGGTGCATACATGGTGCATATGAGCGGTGGATTTTACAGTACTTCAGCAGCCGGAAAGCTTATGAAAATATATGGATATGATAGTGCGCTGCACAACTAAATTCAGGAACGGAGAATATATGGAGAATCTGATAAAGCAGTTAAAACTTTGCAATAAAAAATTCCTCGTGGTTGGAGATGCAATGCTTGATGTGTATCTTCACGGTCAGGTCTCAAGAATATCACCGGAGGCACCGGTCCCGGTATTCAAATATGAGAGCAGGGAGAATGTGCTTGGTGGTGCAGCCAATGTGGCAGCCAATGTGGCGGCAATGGAAGTGGATGTGGCACTTCTTGCGGTTACGGGCAATGATGATGCCGGACGGCAGATAATAGAACTCCTTGGGAACAAAGGCGTGAAGACAGATCTTGTGCTTGCATGTGATAACAGAATTACAACTATGAAAGCAAGACTTGTATCATCAGGCCAGCAGATAACAAGAATTGATAACGAGGATACCTCTGATATAGATGACACATGTGAGAATAAGCTTGCAGACATGCTTGAGGCAGCAATCGACAGCTATGATATCGTGCTTATGTCAGATTACCAGAAAGGCTTGCTGTCAGACTCATTTGCGGCAAGGGTTATAGATATTGCGCGTAAGCATGGGCGTAAGGTCATAGTTGATGTCAAGTCCAAGAATCCTGCCAAGTATGCAGGTGCATATCTTCTTAAGCCTAACCGCAGGGAGCTTGCATATATGACAGATATGCCGGTCGGGACGCATGATGAGGTAGTAGCTGCTATGAAAAAGCTTCGTGAACTTGCGGGATGCGAAGCTGTTATAGCAACCTTAAGCGGTGACGGAATGATGTATCTTGACAGGGATGGCAGTGTATACGAGTCTAATGTTGAGGCAAGGCAGGTTCGTGATGTTGTCGGTGCCGGAGACACTGCATTTTCATATATAGGACTTGGAATTGCCGAGAACTTAAGACCGCAGACAGTAATCACACTTGCTAATGCAGCATCATCAATCAAGGTTACTAAATTCGGTACATCGGTGGTTACACTTGATGAACTTGAGGATATGTTTGGCAGCAGACCGGCTAAGATACAGACACTTGACGGACTGCTTGAGCAGCTTGCCAGATTCCGTGAAAGAAAGCCGGGGGCTAAGATTGTATTTACAAACGGATGCTTTGATATTCTTCATCTTGGACATGCAAGGTATCTCAAGGAAGCAAGAAAGCTTGGAGATATGCTTATTGTCGGGGTTAATTCCGATGCTTCGGTTAAGAGACTTAAGGGCGAGGACAGACCGATTAACCATGAGGATGTAAGAATGGCAATGCTTGCAGAGCTTGATTTTATAGATTATGTTGTAAAGTTTGAGGATGACACGCCATATGACCTGATAAAGGCTGTACAGCCGGATATTCTTGTCAAGGGCGGGGACTATAAGATTGAAGATATAGTGGGACATGACATAGTTGAAGCTAAGGGTGGACTTGTCACAACAATACAGCTTGTTGACGGTATGTCCACAACTAATATTATCAATGCCGTTAACGCGGCTCACCACGAATAGCCGGACGGTAGTGCAAAGCTGTAGAGACAGCTGTAGAGGGATACCGTATAATAATTATTGCAGGATGTGGAACAATGGGAAGTATCTTAAGAAAAGCAGTCATAAGAATGACACCTGTGCTGTGTAAAGCAGATATATGGCAGCTCAGACACAATAATAACAGAATAGAGACAGATGAACAGAGAGCCGCAGCTAAGGGCAGGGTGGCACTTGTAAGGCTTGATGCAATCGGTGACTTTGTAATATGGCTGGACAGTGCGGCAGAATTCAGAAGACAGTTTGCAGGAAGGCATATAATACTTATATGTAACAAGGCATGTAAGGGGATAGCCGAGGCAAGCGGACTGTTTGATGAGGTAGTTCCGGTAGATACTGGCAGACTTAATTACGCCGGCAATTTCCGCTTCAGAAAGGAACTTTCGCATGAACTGGAACGTATTAATGTTGAGTTGCTGATACAGACTGCATTTTCGAGGCGGGTGTATACTGATGTGGTATCTGCGGCAGTAAGGGCAGAGAAGAAGCTGACAATACGCGACAGGTCATTTGATAATGCCTCACAGGGTGCGCTTAAAGCAACAGATACGATATATGACAGTGTTATAGATGCCGGAGACGGACATGTTATGGAGCTGGTGCGCAATGCCGAATTCGTGCGTAAGGTGACAGGAAGCACATTCCGTGCATCCGTTCCGGTGCTCAGGGCTACAGAAGTTCCTGACGGCATGATTCCGGAGGGAGATTATTTTGTTGTATTTCCGGGAGGAAGCTTCAGGGCAAAGATGTGGCCGATAGAAAGATTTGCGCAGGCGGCGCAGTTTATACATGATACTACAGGCTGGAAATGCTGTGTCTGCGGTTCACCTGATGAGAAATATCTTGCCAATGGTCTTACATCGCATTACAATGGTGATGTCATTGACATGACGGGTAAGACAACGCTTCTGCAGTCGATAGAGGTAATAAGGCATGCAAAGCTGCTCATAGGCAATGATACGAGCGGAATACATTTTGCTGCGGCAACAGGAACCAAAGCAGTCTGTGTATTCGGCGGATGGCATTACGGGAGATTCCTTCCGTATAAGATTGAGAACGGGCAGTTATCCGGTGGAAATGACATCAATAACAATGATATCAATAAATGCATGCCGGCAGTCTGTGTTCATGACATGGAATGCTTTAACTGCAGAATAGTTGACAGAACTTCCCGATGTCAGAAACATATGAAAGATACAGGGCTGTTTACATGTGTCGACATGGTGAGTGTGCAGGATGTAACAGATGTTCTTAAGAATGTGCTGAGAGAGCTGCAGATATAGAACGTGGTTATAAATGCAGCTTTTAACAGTATAATATTGGAGGTACAGACATGATAATAGTAACAGGTGGAGCAGGATTTATAGGAAGCTGTGTAGTGAGAAGCCTTAATGACAGGGGAATTGACGACATTATTATAGTTGATAATATTGCCGAGACTGATAAATGGCGAAACATGGCCAACAAAAGATACATAAAGTATTACAACAGGGATGAGTTCCTTGAGCATCTTCCTGAGTATGCAGGCAGTGTTACCAATGTATTTCATCTTGGTGCGTGCAGCGCAACAACAGAGCGTAACTTTGATTACCTTTACAAGAATAATCTTGAGTACACCAAGACATTGTGGAAGTTCTGCGCAGACAATAATGCAAGCTTCGTATATGCAAGCAGCGCTGCAACATATGGTGACGGTTCACAGGGATTTGACGATAAGGCAGATATAGATAACTATCTTCCGCTTAACGGATATGGATATTCAAAGCAGCTGTTTGATATATGGGTAAAGAAGGAGCTTGCGGCAGGTAATAAAGCACCACGCCAGCATGCGGGACTTAAGTTCTTCAATGTATATGGTCCTAACGAATATTTCAAGGGCAGCATGGCGAGCGTTATCATGCATGGCTTTAACCAGATTAAGGAAAGAGGATATATAGGGCTCTTCAAGTCTTATAAGGAAGGCTATGAGGATGGCGGACAGTTAAGGGATTTTGTCTATGTAAAGGATGTATGCAATGTCATGATGTTCCTTATGGATAATCCTGACGTAAGCGGGCTTTTCAATGTCGGAACAGGTAAGGCAAGATCATTTTATGACCTCGCAGCTTCTGTATTTGCGGCACTCGGAATTGATAAGGATATAAGGTTTATAGATATGCCTGAGACTCTTCGCCCAAAATATCAGTATTTTACAGAGGCTAAGATGGACAAGCTCAGAGAGGCAGGATATGATAAGCCGTTCTACTCACTTGAGGAGGGCGCAAAGGACTATGTTCAGAATTATCTGGACAAGGATATGCGTATCTGGTAATTATGAAGAATAAAAATGCAGCTAATGCAATAGCCGTGCTGATACCGTATTTAAGGGCGGCAGCATTTATAGTGCTTGTTATTATGCTTGAGATAGTGCATGCAAAGGCATGGAGCTATGATGAAAACGGACTTGCAGAAGACCAGTTCAGACTGATAGAGCAGTCTAAGCAGACACGCAGTGAGAAGAAGCTTATAATAGGCGACAGTGTGGCATCACAGCTATTCGGCAATGATAAAAGGTTTCAGAATGCATATACAATGACAGGCAACTGCTCGGCGACAATGGGAGGCTATTATCTGCTTCTGCGTAATTACATAGAGGCTAATCCGCAGACCAAAAGGATAATTATGGTAATATCTCCGGATCTGATGGCTAATGCGGCAGACAAGGATTACTCATACCAGTATTATGTTGTTCCGTATTATACGCAGGAGAATATGCAGTATATAACGGAGGATGTCCGGGAGTATATTGATTATAAGTATGGAGCTGCCGCAACCAGGTGTGAGCCTCTCAAAAAGATAATATACAATGATATGTTTGTGTTGTCACAATACAGGGATTACATAACAGCAACGCGTCCGAAAGAGCGTGAAAATATGCGTATAAGCGCATTGTCTGCCACATATCTGAGGCAGATAAAGCAGCTTTGTGATGATAACTCAATTAATCTTAAGGTAATGTGCTGTCCATTGCAGAGCAACAGAATAATGCGTACATGGAAGGGCTTTGAGGAAGATATAGAAAGATACGGTTTGCAGGATATCCTCAACGGTTACAGTAAGAATGCTACTTATTATGACGAAAAGAATTTTCAGGATGAATATCATTTTAAGGACAGTTTCCTGAAAAAGGGACGGCCGGTTATTCTGAAGAATCTTCTTGAAAGGAATGGAGAATAGTGTGAAAAATAAGATTTTTCACACGCAAGATTTGTGCTTGCGCACAAACTTGATATGCGCAAAAGGCAGCGCAGGAATGGAGAATAGTATGGAAAAAATTCTTGTTACAAGGTCATCTATGCCGCCAATGGAAGAATATATAGAGGAAATAGCTTCGATATGGGACAATCACTGGCTGACCAATATGGGAGAGAAGCATGTAAGGCTTGAAAAGGAACTTAAGGAGTATCTGGGAGTTGATGACATCACGCTTTTCTCTAACGGGCATATGGCACTTGAACTTACGCTTCAGGCGATGCATCTTAAAGGGGAAGTAATTACCACTCCGTACACATTTGCGTCAACAACACATGCTATAGTAAGAAACGGACTTAAGCCGGTGTTCTGTGATATTAATCCGGATGACTATACTATAGATGCTGATAAGATTGAGCGGCTTATAACAAAGGATACATGTGCTATTGTTCCTGTACATGTATACGGCAATATATGTGATGTCGACAGGATTCAGGAGATAGCTGACAGACACGGACTTAAGGTTATATATGATGCCGCACATGCATTTGGGGAGACATACAACGGACGGGGTGCCGGAAGCTTTGGCGATGCATCAATGTTCAGCTTCCATGCCACCAAGGTATATAATACAATCGAGGGCGGCGCTGTATGTTATTCGGATGAAGAGCTGGGAAGGAGACTGTACCGCCTTAAGAATTTTGGCATTATGGATGAGGAGACGGTTGATTATGTCGGAGCCAATGCCAAGATGAATGAATTTCAGGCTGCAATGGGGCTTTGCAATCTTAAGCATGTTGATGGTGAGATTGCCAGGAGAAAGGCAGTTGTAGACAGATACAGAGCCAATCTCGATGGTGTCAGAGGTGTGCAGCTTTCAAAGGTTCAGGATGGCGTAAAGTACAATTATGCCTATTTCCCTGTAGTATTCAATGAAGAAGAATTTGGTGTGACAAGGGATGTGGTATTTGAGAAGCTTGCAGAGAATGATATATTTGCAAGGAAGTACTTTTATCCGATTACGAATACATTTGAATGTTACAATGGAATGTTTGATCCGAATGATACGCCGGTTGCACTTAAGATTTCAAAAAGAGTGCTTACACTTCCGTTATTTGCTGACCTGCCATTATCAGATGTTGACAGGATATGTGATATAATAAAAGACTGTGCAGAGTAATGAATGGAACGAAATGGAGATTGGAATTAATGAGGAATTGGAATTATTACATTAAAAAAACGACAGCAATTGTGATTGCCTCAGGAATGGTTGTCATGACAGGATGTGCAGATAAGGGGCAGGGCGCTGCTGCAGATGCATCAGGTCAGGCAGAAACTGTAGTGCAGGTCAATTCCCAAGGTCAGGATAACAGGCAGAGTCAGGATGCTTCTTCTGCACCGGATCAGACAGAGACAGAAGCCCGGACAGAGTCAGAGAAAACAGAAAAAGCTGCTGAAGAGAAGTCTGAAGTAAAACAGGCAGAGACTGAAGCTGCAGAACAAAATACAGAGAAGGAAACAGATTCTGAAACAGAGACCGAGGCAACAAAGGCTCCGGTTGAAGTGAAACCTGTATACAGAGTGACACCTGAGACGGAAGCCGATACAGAGGCACCTGCCCGGACGGAGGCTGTCACGGTGGCAGCACCTGTACAGACAGAAGCCCAGACTGAAGCTGCTTTTGCATCAGAAGATAAGCTTACAGCACCTTTTGGAATAGCATTCCTTGGAGACAGCATAACGGTAGGATATAAGAGTGGTTACAGCTATGCGGATGTTGTCTGCGAAGATCTTGGATGTGTACAGTTCAACTATGGAATATCGGGTAATACGCTTGCAAGCAATGGCGGAGAAGGCTTTGTTGAGAGATATAAGTCTATTAATCCTGACTGCAGGGTTATAGTTGTATATGGCGGTTCTAACGATTACTACAATAATGTTGAACTTGGAAGTCCGGATTCAACCAGAAAAGACGAATTCTACGGCGGACTTAAGAAGCTGTGTTCAGGCCTTAAAGAGAGTTATCCGGATGCCAATATAGTATTTCTTACGCCGCTTCCGGGTGAATTTGGCGGTATGCATAATTCGAGCAACAATGAGACAGGAAGTTCGATGTGGGATTATGTAGATGCAATGCAGAAGGTATGCGCAAAGTATGATATTCCGGTCATAGATTTGTATCACAATTTCAGCATCAATGCGGATAATTATGATTCATACACATCAGACGGCCTTCATCCTAACGAAGAAGGACACAGCCTGATTGCAAAGGCAGTTGAGAAGTATATAAAAAGTCTGATGTAATTAAGCATCGGTAAAATATGTGTCGAATAATGCGACAGCATACTATAGTTTTGTTTTTTGAAAAATGAGATTATTATAGTAGGCACATATATAACAGGAGGGATGCAAAGTATGGATGACGATAAGATAAGGGTTGCATGTGCAGATGACAATATGGCGGTACGCAGGGTATTCAGGGATATAATTAACGATGAACCTGATATGGAACTTGTCGGAGAGGCGATAAATGGCTCAGAGCTCATATCTGTTATAAAGAATTACAAGCCGCATGCGGTTGTACTTGACCTTATTATGCCTAAGCTTGATGGGCTTGAGGTGATAAGAAAGATAAAGGCTGATGACACTATTAAGAATAAGCCGGTATTTATAGTTGTCAGCGCAATAGGGGAAGACAGGATAATAAGAGAGGCATTTGAGTCAGGCGTTGAGTATTATATTATGAAGCCGGTGGATGGTCCGCTGCTTACAGACAGGATACGGTGGGCACTGAATAACGAAGAGCAGCGCCGCAGAAGTGAGGAGCTTAAGAGACGCAATTCATATACTGATATAGAGATAAAAGTTGCAGACATGCTTCTTAAGCTCGGAATGCCGGTTCATATAATCGGTCAGCGTTTTATGAGGGAAGCACTTATAATGACGATGAATGACAGAGAATGTGTAAGTTCAATTACGAAGCTGCTCTATCCTGATATTGCAAGAAAGAATAAGACCACGCCCACAAGGGTTGAGAGAGCTATGAGACACGCGATCGAAGTGGTATGGACCAAGGGCGATATGAAGTGGCTTGAAGAGATATTTTGCAGACCGGCAGGCAATATAGAGGACAGGCCTACTAATTCAGAATTTATAGCAAGAATGGCAGAATATATTTCGATAAGACTTTCTGTTGCGGATAACAGGAATATGGTTATTGAAAGTATTGAAGATGTTAGAGAATTAGAGAGAATGAAGCAGAATGAAATATTTTAAAAATCTCAGTTATCTGAGGGTAATTGCAATACATGCAGCATGGGGTTGACAGACCTGTCAATGCATTTATCAGAAGGAGAACATGATGTTAAAGAAACTGTTTGGAGAACAGAATATGGGAAAGAAGCAGAAGAATATCTGGCTGAGGATTATCTCGATATTCTGTATTATGATTATAGCCTTTGTGCTGATGCTTACGCTGGTTATGTGCATTCCCAATTCTGCAATAAAGCAGAATTATGACCGCTCAATGGAGGTGTTCGAGCAGGAGGGAGACGGCTGGAACAGAGTATATACATATGCATCGGGAAGCATGATTGATAATCTGACTGACCGCATAATTATAAGCGGGACAATGGTTAATGATAACTGCAGTCCGTTGAGTAATGCCTTAAGCGGCAACGGATACAGCAGATACTGGCACGGATATCTTGTCTGGGTAAGACCGCTCCTCGTATTATTCTCATATCTTGATATAAGGTATATCCTTATGGTTGTATTAATGTTCCTTCTTACAGCATGTACACTTGGGCTTAATGACAGGCTTGGACGCGGTACGGCATGGATATTCACACTCTGCATGGTACTTGCATATTTTATAATGGTGCCATGGAGCCTTCAGTTCTGTGAGGTATTTCTCGTAACGATGACGGCCCTTGTATATATAACAAAGCGTTACAGTGCATCGAAGACTGTGGCATTCACGGGCGAGATGTTTCTTATAATCGGAATGGTTACGCAGTATCTCGATTTTCTCACGGCACCGCTTGTGACACTTGGACTTCCGCTTTGTGCAGTGCTTCTGATAAATGCGAAGGAGCTTGGCAGGGATTCAATAATAAAAAACTGGGCTGTACTTATTCATTCATGCATAACATGGGCAGTCGGATGGGCAGCAGGATGGGCAGCCAAGTGGATTGTCGGAACTGCAATTCTCAGACGCAATATAATTGAAGATGCGCTGAATCAGGCATCATTCAGGGTAAGCGGCAATGATACAAGCAAGGTAAGCAGAATTACGGCACTTGCCAAGAATATCTATTCCGCAATGCCATTTTCCAATGTGATCGGCAAAGGAGAAAAGGGCGCTATGATTCTTGTCGCAGTGTTGTATATTGCAGTGTTTGTGCTTATGGCTGTGCTTTGGATTAAGTACCGTAAAAAGACTGAATCAGCGGTATATCTGCCAATAGCAGCAACGGCGTTGCTGCCTGTAGCCTGGGTTATTGTTATGGGTCAGCATTCGCAGATACATTTCTTCTATACATACAGAATGTTTATTATTTCGTGGTTTGCACTTCTGACAGCATATGCAGGGTGCATTGACTGGAGGGCATTAAAATGTTCAATATCTGGAATGAAGAAGAACCGCTCATAAAGGAGCAGTATTCGAGAGATAATTACATTATTGCGGACTACAATGGTGAGGATGCCAAGCCATTCTGTGTTATATACTTTTCAAGCAATGGGCTCTATTATCCTAATACAGAAGAGAATTTTGCAAAGTTCATGGCGGATGACAGATTTGAATGGCGCAGATATCATTTTCACAAAGCAAGACGTGAGATATATGTAAGGGATATATACAAACAGTGGTATATAAAGGGAATTAATTCGGAGATTTCATCGATAGATAAGCTGATTGCATGGATTTCACAGAATGTTCCCAAAGGCTGTGATATAATAACGGTCGGTAATTCTGCCGGAGGTTATATGGCAGTTCTTGCAGCGTGTCTTCTCGGTGCAAGATATGCATATGATTTTTCGGGACAGTTCAATATAGAGGATGCGCTCGAAGGCGGTGAAGATAAGAATTCACTTTTTAAAAGAGAATTCCGGACATCAGACATATCTGCCGGAAGAGTATGCAATAACAGGGATTATCTTGATTTGAAAAAATATATCTATGCTTCTCCCGATCTGGATATTTTTTACTTCTATCCGGCTCTTTGTGAAGACGATAAAAAGCAGGCAGAACACGTAGCTGACTGCGGTAATATACATCCATTTTTATTCAGGGATGACAAACACGGCGAAACAATGTATAATTTCAACCTGGACGATGTGTTTGCCATGGAACCGGAACAGATAATGGAGCTTTCGCGCAGGATACAGGGGAAGATTATCGGACGGACTGCTTTTTCATTGTATGTCAGAGGTGCAGCAGGAACATTTGCGGCACTTTTTACCCAATTTCAAAAGAAGCTCTTTAAGAGGTAGTAATGAAGAAACTTACTGTTATAATGACATGTTTTAATAGAAAAGATTATACACTGCGCTGCATTAATTCGCTTAATGAGACTGCCGGGCTTTTGGCAGACTGGCGGTTTAATTATGTGGTGGTTGATGATAACAGCACGGACGGAACAGAAGATGCGCTTGTGGAATTATCCGCGGCCGCGAGGACGGATATCTGCGTCCTCAAAGGAAGCGGTAATCTGTTTTACACCGGAGGAATGCGCAAGGGAATAGAATATGCCAAGGTACATTGTGCAGACTCAGACGGGTATCTCCTTGCCAATGATGATGTAAGGTTTGACAGCGCCGGTGTCAGCCATATGATTGCAGATATGGATGCTGCGGTACTTGTAGGTGCAACAAAAGATGACGATGGCAGATTCAGTTACGGTGGAATACGTTATGTAAAAGGGATAAAATATATTCCGGTAAAGCCGGAGGATGATGACAGGACATGTGATACTTTTAATGCTAACTGTGTCCTTGTGCCGGGAGATATCTTCAGGGCTTCACCTAATATGGACGAGGCATATAATCACAGCCTTGGAGATTTTGATTATGGTCTTCAGATAAAGAGGCTCGGTTACAGAGCAGAAGTCTACAGGATATATGCAGGTGTATGTAACAAGAACGATGTCAGAGGCACATGGAATGATACCACACTGCCGAGAAAGCTAAGACTTGCGAAAAAGGAAGGAATCAAAGGGCTTCCGCGAAGGGAATGGTATCATTTCCTTAGGAAGAACTTTGGGGTTGCAACGGCATTTACAAGGTCGTTGACACCATATATCAGAATATTACTCGGCAGATAAGCCGTATGGAGGAAATAATGTCAGAACAACGTATTGCAGTTTTAATACCATGTTACAATGAAAGCGTAACTATTAAGAAAGTAGTAGAAGATTACAAAAAGGTGCTTCCGGAGGCAGTTATCTATGTGTACGATAATAACTCAACAGATAACACGGCTGAACTTGCAAAAGAGGCAGGCGCTGAAGTAAGATATGAGCGCAGGCAGGGCAAGGGTAATGTAATAAGAACAATGTTCAGGGATATAGATGCAGACTGCTATGTTATGATAGACGGTGACGATACTTATCCGGCTGATAACGCAAGAGAGCTTGTGGATGCCGTACTTAACGGTGAGGCGGATATGGTAATCGGTGACAGACTGTCATCAACATACTTTACAGAGAATAAGAGACCTTTCCACAATTCAGGCAATAAGATTGTAAGATGGTCGATTAATAAGCTTTTCCACAGCGATGTAACAGATATCATGACAGGCTACAGAGCATTCAGCAGGCAGTTCGTTAAGAGCTATCCTGTATTGTCAAAGGGATTTGAGATTGAGACGGAGATGACTATACATTGTCTTGATAAGAACTTTAAGATTGTTGAGATACCTGTTTCATACCGTGACAGGCCTGAGGGAAGTGTATCAAAGCTTAACACTTTCAGTGATGGTGCAAAAGTGCTTAAGACAATCGGTACCTTGTTCAGAGATTACAAACCGCTTACATTCTTTTCAATAATAGCGCTTATATTTGCAGTTATCGGAATGATATTCTTTGTGCCGGTTCTCATTGATTATGCACAGACAGGAATGGTAGACAGATTTCCTACACTTTTTGTTGCCTGCATGTTGTTTATCGTTGCAGTCCTTATGTACGTTACGGGGCTTCTTCTTCATGTTATTAACAAGAAGCACAGACAGCTTTATGAGCTTTACCTGAATACTATAAAGTAAGATAGTAAAGATATGTTGCCCGAAAGTAATAAAGTCATAAGCAGCGCAAGCGTGCCTGCGTTGATTTGGCACTTTCAGGCAACTATTTAATATAACTGATATACATTAGGTGTGGTTGTGAAGTCCTTCACGGTCACACCTTTTTCTTTGAGATGTTCTGCAAGTTCATAGGCAGGATATTCGGAATCCTGCATTATCCATGCAGGAGAATCAATGAATACGGTCGAAGCGCCTGTGTTATCATAGAATTCATCTGAGAATGACCAGTTGCCGTGATGCCCGGCCTGAATGCAGCCGCATCTGAGCTCACTGCCATACAGTTCTGTAAGAATATCTTCCATCTGGTATTTGATGTCTCCGCAGAATATCATGCTGCTGTTGCCATAGCTTGCTTTGAATACGAGAGAGCTGTCATTGGTTATGTCGTTGGAGTTATCAAGAACATAACGGTCATATGCGTTGTATACCTTAATATGAAGACCGTACAGGTCAAGCTCCTCTCCACGGTTCAGGTGAGTTACATTGTCTGCATTCTTAGTGAGCTTTCGGTATTCCTCAAATACCGCCAGATCGTCCCATTTTTCACCGCGGTCTTTAACAACATCATAATCAACAGGGGAGTCATAAATGCGGTCTATGGTGATACCATCAGGATTAGCATAAATGGCATTGAAAGCTCCGATGTGGTCCTGATGAGGATGTGTGAGAATCCATGCATCAACGTGGTTATTGTGCATCTTTATGGCATCACGGACGCGCGCCTCGTTGCCTGCCCATCCGCCGTCAACTATGAGAAAATGTCCGGCGCCGTCTTCAAGAGTATAGAAGCCTGCCTGGCCGCCCGTAAGGTCAGAGTACTGTGTGACCGTCCATCCGCTGTCCTTAGCTGCATTATGCATGACATATGCTGCGACACATGCAAAAATAATCATCATTACAAATATTGGCACTAAAAATATAATTCGTATTGCATTAATACTGAGCTTTTTTTCTTTCATAAACTTGACCTCTTTTCCATTGAATAGTATCATAAATAGATAGCGCGAAACAAGTAGCAATAACTTAAATTATAATAAAATATTGTCCGGCAATATAAGCCGGATCCGGATATATGGAGGTCCTGATGGGGAAGACACAATGGCTTGCTGACTTTGCAAGGTCAAGCTGGCAGACTAAGGTTATGAGAAAAATGCTGGATGCAGAAAAGTACGATGCACTCAGGCACAGCTTCTATGAGAAATCATACGGAAAGCCGATTCTCGACAGCGCAACGGTGAACAGACAGCTTCGTGAAAAGCTTAAGAATGGTGAACCGTTTGCAGTTACACGCAATGGTATGTGGGAGACAGGGATACTTGCCAAGATACAGCGGGATATTATGTGGAATAAGGACACGGCAGCAGGGATGGATGATGTATTCACTGACAGGCGGGAGAGAGTGCGTTATTATAACATGACCTGTGAGCTGATGCAGTATGCAGACTATGTAGTTAACTGGTTCAGTATTAACATGGAGTCATATTTTAACAAGCAGTTTCTGAAGAAGAATCCCGGCATGCAGTTCTGTGAAGATAACGGAGTTTCCAACTTTCTTCTTAAAGATCCGGATTCATGGATATATGGCATTGAGGGTAAGAAAGTGCTTGTTGTCAGCCCGTTTGTCGAGTATATGGCGAAGCAGTATGAGAAGAGAAACCTGCTCTGGAATGGTATAAGAATACCCGAATTCGAGCTTCACACTGTTAAGGCATTATTCTGGTATGACGGCTATAAAGATCCAAACTTCAAAAGCTGGTTTGAGGCGTTTGACTATCTGTATCTGGAATCCATGAAGCAGGATTTTGATATTGCACTTCTTGGATGTTCGACATTCTCGACACCGCTGGCACTTAAGTTCAGGGAGAGGGGAAAGCAGGCAGTACATGTCGGCGGGCCTTTGCAGCTTATGTTTGGAATTAAAGGTAAGCGCTGGGATGCATATTTTACGGATACTTATAATGAACATTGGATAGATCTTCCCGATGAGACCAAGGTTGGTAATGTCGACTCACTTGATATGACAGGCGGAAGCTACTGGTCGTAGCAGAATGCCTGCGGAATGGAGATTAGTATGAATATATTGCTTACATCAGCCGGAAGGCGAGGATATCTTGTTGAATTTTTTAAAAAAGCACTCGGTGGAAACGGGCTTGTGCATGCCGGCAACAGCTCACCGGTATCGCCTGCATTTTACTATGCGGACAGACATGTGGTTACGCCGCTGATATATGATGATGATTACATACCGTTTCTTAAGAGATACTGCAAAGAGAATGATATAAAGCTTATTGTTTCATTGTTTGATGTTGATCTTATGGTGCTTGCAAAGCATCGTGAAGAGTTTGCAGCGCAGGGCGTTACTGTTGTTGTGTCTGCACCTGAGGTAATAGACATATGCAATGACAAGTGGAATACATATGTATTCTGCAGGGATAACGGATTTAACGTGCCTGCTACATACAGGTCGCTTGAAGATGTTAAGAAAGCTCTTGCTGACGGTACAATCAATTATCCGGTAATGATAAAGCCCAGATGGGGCATGGGCTCTATTGCAGTGTTTGAGGCGGATAATGAGCAGGAGCTTGATGTATTTGCAGAGAAGGTGCGCAGGGATATTTTTAATTCGTATTTAAAATATGAGTCGGCAGTTGATGAAGCATCATGCGTGCTTTTTCAGGAGAAGCTCTGCGGACAGGAATACGGGCTTGATGTAATACATGACCTTAATGGAACACAGAAGCTTACGGTTGTGCGTAAGAAGCTTGCAATGCGTTCGGGAGAGACGGACTGCGCATCAGTTGTAAGATATCCGGAGGTTGAAGAGACAGGAACAAGGCTTGGAGAAGCACTTGGACATATCGGTAATCTTGACATGGATGTATTTGTGGTTGACAAAGTACCATATGTGCTTGAACTTAATGCGAGATTTGGCGGCGGTTATCCGTTCAGCCATTTTGCGGGGGTTGACCTTCCTAAGGCAATTGTAAAGTGGATAGATGGCGAAGATGCCTCAGAAGAGCTTACAATTAAGCAGTATGACAGGATTGCACAGAAAGATATAAGACTTATTGATATAACATTTGACGGGAGAGACTGATGAACACACCTTGCTATACGATTCACCTTGACATATTTGAGAAGAACTGCCGTGAGGTCATGGATGCATTTGAAGAGGCCTGGGGCGGCAGGGTCGAGTATGGGTATTCTGTTAAGACTAACCACGATGCGGGACTTATGAAGTATGCACATGCCAAGCTGGGGTGGTTTATTGAGACAGTATCGCCGGATGAGCTTGAACTGGCATTTAATCTTGGCTTTGATGCGGAGAATATTATATTTAACGGTCCATGCAAATGCAGCAGGCAGGATGCACTGATTAATGCAATCCGTGGTGGGGCGTATGTCAATCTTGACAACCTTGATGATGTGAGTTTTGTCTGCGGACATGTGTCGGATATAAGAGATGCATCAAGAATCGGAATACGTGTGAATTATAACCTTGAGGCGGAATGTCCGGGAGAGACAACGGCTGGAGAGAGTGTAAGCCGTTTTGGAATAGATGTGGAGAACAAAGACTTTGCGAGGGCTGTGGACATGCTCCGAAGTGCGGGTATAGAGCCTGCCGGACTTCATATGCATACAAGCACAAGGAGCCGCAGTGCAGCTGTATTTACTTCACTTGCACGCAAGGCTGCGCAACTTGTTAATGATTACGGACTTAAGCTTCATTTTGTAGATATGGGCGGCGGATATTTTGGCGGACAGAAGGTTGAAGGTAAGCCGTCAATGGAGCAGTACGCTCAGGTCATAACGCGGGAACTTAAAAAGGCACTGAACCCGGAGATGACAACGCTTATTCTGGAGCCGGGTGCTTCGGTCATTGCAACCTCCGTAACATATGAGACATCAGTGCTTTCTGTGCGTGATATACGCGGAACAAAGATAGTTACGATGGACGGTACACTGCTTCATGTTAATCCGTTTATGGCACACCGCAACCAGCCTTACAGTACATCGCTTATTGCGGATTATGATGCAAGACCTGTAGACGGGCATCAGATAATATGCGGCTGCACATGTATGGAGAATGACAGGTTCGCAGATGAGCACAGTGTGCGCAGATTAGAGCCGGGGGATGTGCTTTCGTTCAGATTTGCCGGAGCATATACAATGGCATTTAACAGTAATTTTATAGTTAATCCTGCTGAGGTAAATTACGAGTTTTGATGCCGCCTTTCCACATACTTCTGTACTGTGAAGCGGTCATACCCTCAATTCTGCGGAATACTTTGTTGAAATAGCTGGCATCGGCAATTCCACATTCTGAGGCAATCTCTTCAATGGAGCTGTCGGAGAATCTCAGTTTTTCTTTGGCGGCGGATATGCGCCGTGTAAGAATATACTGGACTATAGTCATCTTGTATTCCTTTTTGAATGCATGTGACAGATAATATTTACTTATAAAGAACATAGAGGCAAGGTCATCAAGTGACAGCTTTTCGGTGTAATGATTGTCAATGTAGCTGATAACGGCGGCTAATTTGGCAGCAACGAAGGAGCTGTCATTTTCTTTTGCACTTATTCCCAGGGTTATGGAGTCGGTGAGCAGATCGGTTATAATACGTGCAATCATTATAGCGGAATCGGCGGTGTGTGTCTCACCAAGCTCAATCAGGCGAAGTATGCGGTCAGTTACGGCTGTGGTGTCATTAAGGCGGAACACACAGCTTTTGCGTTCAGCAAAATATCTGTAATAGTAACCGGCAAGAGGCCCGTTATAGTGAATCCACATAAGCTCCCACGGGTCGCTGTCACTGCTCATGTGTGAGTACTCGCCGTGACAGTCTATAAGTATGCAGTCACCTGAATGGACATCGTGCGTCTCTCCGTTATATCGTATGACACCGCTTCCTGACAATATTATCATAAAAAGGTAGGAGTCAAGTCCGCGGCGTCTGCTCTCATGCGGCTTAAGGCTCTGAAGATAGCCTGCCTCCTGTGCATAGAACATGTTGCGCTTGGCAAAATCGTCGGGTGTTGTTATGACACGCCGCGTATTGGTTACTTCTGATTTGGTATATTTTTCAAAAAATGTTGCCATAATGCCCTCCGTATGGTGGCGTAATTATATGGAATACGTGTTGTATGTGTATAGCAAGATAATACTATTTTGCGGCAATATAGTCAATTGATTTTAGAGATATAATGGTCTATTCTAATACACGGCGCAGCAAAATGTGGCTATAATAATGAATCTGATTAATTATGGAGGATATAATGGAAAAGGATGCTAAGATATACGTTGCAGGACATCACGGAATGGTAGGTTCTGCTATATTAAGAACACTTAAGGCACAGGGATATACGAATTTTGTATTAAGAACATCTAAGGAGCTTGACCTTAGAAGACAGGCCGATGTTGAGGAATTCTTCAGAACAGAGAAGCCTGATTATGTATTTTTTGCAGCATCAAAGGTAGGCGGAATTATGGCTAACAGCCTTTATCCTGCTGACTTCATGTATGACAATATGATCATGGAGATGAACATGATTAAGAATGCATACGATAATGGTGTTAAGAAGCTTCTTTTCCTTGGAAGCTCATGCATATATCCAAGAATGGCACCACAGCCTATGAAGGAGGACTGCCTGCTTACAAGTGCGCTTGAGCAGACTAATGAGGCATATGCACTTGCCAAGATTTCGGGACTCCGTTACTGCCAGTACATGAACCGCCAGTACGGAACACATTACATCAGCGTAATGCCTACTAACCTCTATGGACCTAATGACAATTATCATCCACAGAATTCACATGTGCTTCCCGCAATGATCCGCCGCTTCCATGAAGCAAAGGAGAACAATGCGCCTACAGTTACGATCTGGGGAACAGGTAAGCCTCTTCGTGAGTTCCTTTATGTAGATGACCTTGCAGAGGCGTGTGTATATCTTATGAATACATATGACGGAGATGAGACAGTCAACCTTGGTACAGGCAAGGAGATCTCAATCGGAGAGCTTGCAGAGCTTGTTAAGAAGGTTGTAGGCTATGAGGGTAAGATTGAGTACGATACGTCAAAGCCTGACGGAACACCAAGAAAGCTTCTTGATGTAAGCAAGCTTGAGTCGCTCGGCTGGAAGTATCATACGGAGCTTGAGGAAGGTATTGCTCTTGCATACCATGACTTCCTTACAAGTGATGTGAGAGTAGAGAGATAAAAGTAAAATAACATATAACGACCGGCAGCAGCCGCGTTATAATAACAGAAAAGCCATACTGTGAGTGTAAGTTGTACATTCACAATATGGCTTTTTTGCAGCTTTTTACGGCTGCATATTTTTAAGTAAGCCAGATGAGACTCCTATGTAGTAGAGGTCGGGAATTGCAAGAATTACAAGTGATATTGCAAGTCTTATACGCATCAGCGCAGGCTTCTGGGTATAAGTAAGTGTATCACCGTCCGTCTCCTTTGGCCGGTTAATAAGTATCAGGGCAAAGCCCGCTGCCGTGAATACGGTTGACAGCATAACCGGGATATGCCATGTTGGGAACTGCTCAAAAAGGTAATTGATATATTTGCCGATATCAGGTGCGCCGACAGCCTTATTGGGGCAGAGCTTATAAAGAAGCATATTGCCGTAAGTAACACGGCTGTAGCACCATGAATACCATGTGTAGTGCTTGATTAAAAGAGCAGCTTCGAACATTACGGTAAGCCATGTGTTAAGTCCGTACAGGCTTCTACTTGTATGGAGCATAATTGTAAGAAACGGTATAAGCAGCACTACCCAGTAAGGATACGCCGGCGTTGCAGTGTAGAGAAGCATATATGTTACAAAGCCCGCAAATATAACCTCATGGTAATGCCTTGCCTGCGACATGCTGCTGCGCTTGTAGCAGTATATTACAAGAACGAGGTAAGATACCCAGAATATTGAAACACCGCTGAATATCTGATAGTTGGTAAGCATGCTGATAAGCCCGTCATTGTTGGAGAGAACGGCGCTTCCGTATGTTCCGAGTGAGAAGAATATTTTCCAGAATATGCTCAGTGACATGCTTAATGCGAGCTGACCGATAAGCTTTAGCGGATTCTTCTCCTTAAGGCACAGAAGAGGAAGCAGGTAAAGCAGACCGAAGTATTTCATGCTGTTGGCGATTATAAAGCATATCAGAAAATATCTGCGGTTATCATTAAGGTAAAAATATACACCGGCAAGAATAAATATAAGCGCAAGTACGTCATACTGCCCGATGATAAGCAGACTGGCAAGCAGAGTACAGGACGAAAGGTATGAAAGAACAAGCCCCGGAGTACTCTGTGTGTTACCAGTGATTTTTGCGCTTATCATAATGATAAGACGGCCCGTCACTGCAACAGCAGCCAGAAGCATTGACTTGGCATACAGCATGGCGATAAAGGAATTCTGTATATTGCCGCCGCCAAAATGTTCAATAAGCCACAAAGGAAAGTTCCATATCGCAAATATCACGTAAATTGTAAAATCATATCGTGCATCCATATATGTGCCAATCATGTCGCTTCCGCAATAGATACCTCCGTTATTGCCGCCGCAGTACGCATAGAAATCAATAAGCTTTCCGTCAAAAAGCGCATTCCAAACAGTAAGGCCGTGTCTCATGGTCTCGCAGAAATCCTGATATGCGTGTGAAGAGAATATAAAGATGCCTATTGCACCAAGGATTATGAATTCAATTAAAAATGCATGGCTTATTTTTTTATCTGTAATTTTACTCATTGTAAAATGTTCTCCTTTATTGAAGAGGTATCGTTTTTCAGTATCCCGGATATAGAATAGATTATTGAGATAAAAGTAGCTGCGCCGATAATTGAACCGATTCCCAGCTTAGCAAACATATTAAGAACTTTTGTCACAACAACGCTCAGTATTCCGAAATTATAATCGGACGAGTACAGGCACATAAGCACCGGCCCCGCTATCAATATAATTTTGAGCACGGTATCGGCTGTATCTGAAGCTGCAGTTCCACAATTACCGGTTCTTATCATAAGAAATGCAAACGGCAGAAACATAAGTACAAAATCAGGCGTGATGCTTGAGGAAAATATCATTATTCCGTAAACAGCCGTCCCGCATACCGCCGCGGTTTTTGACCGCGTCATGCCGTGGTAACCGCTGATCAGCGGGCATACGGCAATGAAAAGTATATATGCGAGCCAGAACCAGTAGAAGCCGTCAAGGCAATGCTTTTCAAAAAGCAGGTTCCAGTATTGGAAATCAGGGAGCCAGAAGCACACCGGCTGTCCTGCGAATATATAATGTTCCGTGACATATACTATATTCACCGGAATCAGGCCCGCGATAATCATCAGCAGCCTGCGCAATAATAATCTGACAGATATCCAGGAAAGTATGGGACGGCAGGCAGAAGCTGAGGCGACGGCATTATCTGCCACAATAAGCGCCAGCATTGCAAATGCCGCAAAGTAATTGATCGCAGCCGCAATTCCGAACATCACAACATATAAAGGCCTCTGCCGCGAATTCTCCATTCCATAAAAATACAGTCCCGCACATATAAAAGGAACTGCAAAGACAGCATAAGTAAAAGTCATTGTAATCTCCGTTCCTGCCCGTGTCTTGGGCATCATAAGGGCAAAAGAACCCTTTATCTAGTATATTAAACATATAGGCATATTTTGGCAATAGGCAAGACTACATATTTTGTCTGAATATGGTATATTAACCTTTATAATTAGTCTTAGTATGGGTTAACCAGATTCAATATAATAAAAAGCGCCCAGTGTGCGGAAATGAGGAAAGTATGAAAGTCGTAATTCTTGCCGGAGGATTCGGAACGAGAATAAGTGAAGAAAGTCATCTAAAACCAAAGCCAATGATAGAGATTGGCGGTAAGCCTATTTTGTGGCATATTATGAAGGAGTATGCACATTACGGATTTGATGAATTTATCATATGCTGTGGATATAAGCAGTACGTGACGTAGATATAAACAAGCTTCTTGAGTTCCACAGAAGCCACGGGAAGATTGCCACAATGACGGCAGTATCAGTAGGACAGAGATATAGATACATTTTATGCCAGCAGTCAGTTATGTTCTGTTTGTGGGTATCAGAATTCAGATACAAAAGATTTGTCAGTGAGGACATGGATATGTCCGAAATGCGGAGCAGGACATGATAGGGATATCAATGCTGCAAAAAATATACTTGCAGAAGGACTAAGACAAATAGCATAAGAAAAAATAATAAATAGGGCAGGGACTGCCCGAATTAACGCCTGTGGAGATATTAGGTTACGAGGTCGATTGAAGCAGGAAGCCCATTGGCTTAAGACAATGGGTAGTTCACAGTTGTTTATAGCAGAGCCTGTGAAAGCGGGGGAGTGTGGATAAAAGTACGAAAACTCAAAGGGAATTGCTATTGACAAAACAAGCCGTTACATGGCAAGATTAAATTGGTAATTAATATATAAATTCCGCACTAAAACTGCGGCAAAAGAGAAAAAATAGGGGGTAACAAAATGAAACAAAAGCATGGTAGAAAATCCAAGATTGCGGCATTGCTCGCAGCTTGCGCCCTTACTGTTTCGGCAATGATAGCAGGCGGAACCCTGTCCGTCAGCGCAGACGCTGGAGAAGCTAAAGAAAATGTAGGTGGCATATTTCTTATAAGCGGAGGAACCGCTGCGAACGGAGATTACAGCTATGACGAAAATAATAGCTTGCTGACCATTCTGAAAAGCACACCAATAACAATAAAGAGCGTAAACAATCAATTTGTCAACGCAAAAATCTTTATTAAAAACGGCGTTGACGCGAACATTACGCTTGACTCTCTGCGCATCAAAACAACCGACGGCGCTGCTATATCCATGGGCGACAGCTCTGCGAACGTAACCATAACCATTAAAGGTGGGACTTCCAACTATCTGAATGGCGTGAACGCGGCAGGCATTGAAAAGCTGTCCAAAAACGGAAGGCTTACAATCACCTGCGAACACGCAGACGAAGAAAACCATCAGTGCGACATGAACTGCGGTATGCTTGACGCAAGGTGCAGCGCGGGACACGGCGCGGGCATAGGCGCTTCAGGATGCAATTATGGAACCGAAACCGGCGGCATATACATAAAAGGCGGTCAGATTAAAGCTGCCGGCACTGACGGCGCAGGCATCGGCGGCAGCAATTTAGCCGATGTATCCGACATCAATATTTCGGGCGGCATAATCGAAGCATGGGGAGATAATGGCGCCGCAGGCATCGGCAGCGCCACTAACGGCGGCATTGGCTCTATAAACATAAGCGGCGGCATAATTTCGGCATACGGCAGTGCATTCAGAAATTCCAGCGGCAGCCACTTTTACGGCGCGGCAATAGGCGCTGCTTACTGCAGCAGATTTGACAGCATAAACATAAGCGGCGGCACTATCTACGCAAATACCGCTTATGACAGCAATGGCACAGGCGCAGTCGCTGTCGGCGCAGGAAACAACTGCAACTCGGACATAACAGGCATAATCAGAATTTCCGACGGCGTTGTTTACGCAGTTGGCAGCGGCAGCGCTGACGCAATCGGCGTTACCGACAGCGGAGCAGACCCTGCCGACATCGTAATTGACGGCGGCTCGGTATATCCGAAGTGCGGCGACGACTGTACCGTCCATTCTGACAAAATAGGTATGTCCTCCCTGCCGAAGGACTCAAGCGGCAGAGAGCTGATTTTACTGGAAATAGACAATTCGGGCAATGAAAGCATTACCGTAAACGGAAAAGCATATCCGTCAAACAGCACATACAACACCGATCTTGATAATTCGACAGAGGTTAAAAAGTCCTACGTTTTCATGCCGAAAACCATCAGAAACAGCGTAACGGTAGGCAATACAACCACCGACTATATTTACACCGAAAACGGTTTGGTAAACGTTGAAAATCTGAAGCTTGACTTCTATGCAACGGACAGCAATAAACCACTTGTCTACGGAACAGACTATAAAATTGACGGCTCCACGCTGAAAATTTTATCGGACAAGGGCATTACCGTAAAAAATGTTGACCCGACGCAGCCGTGCAGCAACGACATTTACATTGAGAGCGGCGTTTCCGCAAACATTACTTTTGCGGGAATAAATATCCAAAGAGGTCTGAATGAACTCAGCGCTGTTGAAATTGCCGAAAACAGCAGCGGAAATGTAAACATAATCCTTGCCGACAACACGGACAATATTATTTCCACAACCTATAATTACGCCGCACTGTCCAAGAACTCAGACAGTGCCGAATACGGAACGCTCACCATATCCTGCCAACACAGCGGAGAAGCCGGCCATATCTGCGGCAGCAGCTGCGGCGGACTTAATGCGGCAAGCTCTAACTACCCTGCGGCTATCGGCGGCGATGATAACAGATCCGCAAGCAACATTGTCATAAACGGCGGCAGAATCAATGCAAAAGGCAGCAAGGGCGCAGGCATCGGCGGCGGTTATAACGCTAAAGCAAACAATATTACCGTCAACGGCGGTATAATCAACGCAGAAAGCGTCTTTGGCGCAGCCATCGGCAGCGGTCAGGGAGGCAGCGCTGACGGCATTTACATTAACGGCGGTATTGTCAACGCTGTTATAACCTACTTTAACAATAATAACGCTTACGGCTGCGCGATCGGTTCAGGCGCAACCGGTCAGGCAGACAACATTATTATAAACGACGGTATCGTAACTGCCCAGGGCGGCTACAACAGCTACGCACTCGGCGGCTGGTCAAATTCCGAAAACACCCGTAACTACCAAATAAACGGCGGTATGGTTTATCTGGTAAATGACAAGACTAAGAACCTGAAGCCGTTCAGCAGCGACGCTAAACTCAAAAACAATAACGGCGAGTACGTCTATCTTGCCGCAATCAGCAACCCGAACGGCGAGGAAATCACTATAAACGGCGACCCTCAGCAGTACAGATTCCTCAGCAGCTCCGATATGACCTTTTATGCTTACGTTACCAAGGATATAGCAGGCACCGCAAGCGTAAAGGTAGGCGACAAGCAGTATTCCTACGGTCTTAACGAAGGAATATTCGAGGAAATGGGATCCGACCTTGTTATTATAGGCGACAACGAAATCCTTGAGTACGGATTAGAGTACACTTACCCTGCCAAAACGGGCATACTTACAGTAAACAACTGCGCCGGCAGCGTTACAATTAAAAACGCAGACGAAAGCGTTCCTACAACCGACCGTATCGTTATCGGCAGCGATGAAGCGCCGTCAACCGTCAACGTTACCCTTAACGGCGTAAACATTTACGCCCCTTGCGACAGCGACAGCGGTACGTACCACCCTGCAATCGAGTGCAATGAATATGTAGACTGCAATCTTATAATCGACGGCGGCAGCACAAACAAGCTGGTAGCAATAGACAGCGAAACAACAATCTCAGTAGGACGCAGCCTGACTGTAAGCTGCTATGCAGGCTCTGCCGAATACGGTCACATCTGCGATGAAACCTGCGGCACTCTTTATGTCGAGCAGGAAAACATAGCTCCCGCTATCGGAATAGTCGATTCCGAGCCGGATAAGTTCATCGAATTCAAAAGCGGCAGGATAACCGTCATTTCCGGCGATGAAAACGCAATAGACGGCTATCAGGAGGGAAAAATAATCCTCTCAGGCGGATTTATCTACGCAAAGAGCGAGGGTGCCTCCGCTCTCGGAAACGCAAAATATTTCTCCCTTTCAAAGGGCGTTTACACCCTTGAAAGCAATCAGAGATATTACGCTTTAGCTACAACAAACAACACTGACGGCGAGGTTCATATAGACAGCTCCGCTTCCGTATATATCCGCGGCAAAAACGGGGCATACGGCGAACAGACCTACGGCATAAACGCAATCAGCAAAGCTCCCGTTTCCTGCGTAAAAAATGCGGATGGCAGCTATCCTGAGGTTGCTCTTATTACAATATCCAACCCACAGAATGAGGACGTTTACTTTAACGGAAAGCTTCTGCCATTCAAAACCCACAGCGATTCCGACACCAACCTCTACATTTACGCCGACCGCTCGGCAAAGCATACCGTTAAGGTCGGCGGCAGCGAAAAAACATACGAATACGTTGCTGCCACGCGCGCCTTTGCAGCCATAGGAAGCGACCTTGTAATCGCTGCGGCTGACGGCTCGGCGCTTACCATGGGCGTTGATTACGACTACTATATCTCGTCTGTAACAAACCCGACTACGCAGGTATCCGCCGATATAGGAACGCTGAACGTTTACACAGACAATCCTGTTGTAATCAAGAACGCAGACGGCGTTTCCTCAACACAGGACATAATCGTAATCAATGCGTCCTATGCAGACGTTACCCTTGCGGGAGTAAATATCAGCTACCCGTCAATGTGGACCGACAGCTCGGCGCTCTGCATAGCCAATGACAACACCGCGTCAATCACGCTTGCAGACGGAACAACCAACACTCTTATCTCCGACAGTTTGTACGGCTGCGGCATTGCAAAAGACGGAACAGGCACATTGACAATAAGTTGCGAAAAGGCTAAAAACAGTTTTTCTCACAAGTGTGACGAAAGCTGCGGCACGCTCATCGCAAAGGCGAATATGTACGGCTCCGCAATCGGCTCAACCAGCGGTCAATGCAACGGAAAAACTGCTCAAATGATTACGATATTGGGCGGCAATATCACCGCGGCTTCCAAGCACGGCGCAGCAATCGGCGGCGGTATTTACACAGGCGCAGAGAATATCACTGTTTCAGGCGGTAATATCAACGCCACCGGCGGCGGCTCTTCAGCGGCAATCGGAAGCGGCGAAAAAAATCCAAACTCCTCCGAAACTGTAACCGCTGAAAATATAAAGATTTTAGGCGGCAACATCAACGCAGTCGGCGGCTTCGGCGCGGCGGCAATCGGCGGCGGTAAGGAAAGCAGCGCCTCGGACATTACAATTGCGAACGCCAATGTAAAAGCCGTAACAGACGATTACAGCGCAGCAATCGGCGGAGGTCAGAACGCAAACGGCAAAAACATCAGAATAGAAAACTCGACCCTTTACGCAGCAAGCCAATCCGGCGCAGCAATTATCGGCGGCGGCGTCGACGGAACAGGCGACAAAATCTATATCGAAAACAGCGTTGTTTCGCTGGTTCAGAAAGGCTCCTGCGGACCTGATATGATAGGAAACGGTGTTGACGGCGTTGCAAGCGAAATTTATATCGACAACAGCTCGGTAGCTATGTACTCGACAAGCACAGTCAGCCCCGATATTTCTCAGAACAGCCAGATAAAGAACAGCGCAGGCGAACCTGTTTACCTGCTGACAGTTGACAATCCTAACGGCGATGAAGTCATCGTTGACGGCGTTATGGCAATTGCCGCCAACAATATTGCCGCCGACCCGAGCGACACAGGACTTCACTTATGGCTTGCAGACCGCGACCATTCGTTAGAATTCGCAGACGCAAACGGCGCGACAACCCAGATCGATTACCACTTCAACGACTTATTTAAAGTGTTCAATCTTTGCGAGGCGGATATTGACAACGGCTATCACTACAACGAAACCGCACACTGGTACATCTGCAAAAACAGCGACCTCTGCACCGTAAAGTTTAACTATCAAGAACACTTTGGTGGTAATGCGACCTGCACGAATAAGGCTGTTTGCGAAGCCTGCGGCGTCGAATACGGAGATCCGCTCGGCCACAATATGCAGTATTTCGATTATGTCCCTGAAACCTGCACAACCGACGGAAACATTGAATACTACAAATGCGGTAACTGCAGCAAGCTGTTCACAGACGCTGACGGCAAAAACGAAATAACTTACGCCGATACGGTGATTGCGGCAAAGGGACACCGCTACCTCACGTCATGGACATTCGACAGCGACTCGCATTGGCATAAATGTGATGTCTGTGGCTCTGTGGATAAAATAGAGCCGCACGTTTCAAGCGGTCATGCAACCGAAACTGCCGCTGAAACCTGCACAATCTGCGGATACGAAATCGCTCCGATGCTGGGACACATTCATGCCAACAACCTTATGCCGGTTTATGCTGTTAAGCCTACCTGCACAAAGGACGGCAATATTGGCTACTATGTATGCTCCTGCGGCAAGATGTTTGCCGACAGCAACGCTGCAACGGCGCTGACAGAAGCTGACATTGTTATTCCTGCGGCAGGACACGGAGCAACCGAAATCAGAAACAGAGTTGAGCCGACCGAAACAGCCAACGGCTACACAGGCGATGAATACTGCACGGTATGCAATGAACTTGTCAAGCGAGGCACGGTTATTCCTGCAACAGCTTCGTCGGGAACAACAACAACTCCGTCCGAACCTACTTCGGCTCCGTCGGGAACAACAACAACTCCGTCCGAACCTACTTCGGCTCTGACGGGAACAACAACTCTGTCCGAACCTACTTCGGCTCTGACGGGAACAACAACTCCGTCCGAAACCACTTCGGCTCAGTCGGGAACAACTACAACTCTGTCCGAACCTACTTCGGCTCTGACGGGAACAACAACAACTCCGTCCGAAACCACTTCGGCTCAGTCGGGAACAACAACAACTCCGTCCGAAACCTCAGCCACAACCACGCTTCCGCCTGAGGACGCTGAGCTTCCGTTCATCAAGGACGAGGGCGGCAGGGTAATAGTTGACGAAAACGACCACGCCGCAGACAACGAAAGCGGTGATGCTGAAAAGTCCGAAAACGACGAAACCAACCCCGTCACAGGCGCTGCGGTAGCCGGACTAATAGCATTAATAATTCTGGCTGCGGCAGTAGCAGTTGTTTTAAGTAGAAAGAAAAAGTAAAAGAACAATAATCAGGCTCCCCAACTTATGTTGGAGAGCCTTTTTTCAGCTTTGAAACCATCAGGCTTTACAATGCCGCTGTCATCGGTGTGTATGACAGCTTCTTGCGTAGTCCGTTACGGATGGCCGTAAGATAAGATTTAAGTGCGGGGGAGTGTGGATAAAAGTACGAAAACTCAAAGAATAGGCAAGATTGCATATTTTGTCTGAATATGGTATATTAATTTTTATAATTAGTCTTAATATGGGTTAACCAGATTTAATCTAATAAAAAGCGCCCAGTGTGCGGAAATGAGGAAAGTATGAAAGTCGTAATTCTTGCCGGAGGATTCGGAACGAGAATAAGTGAAGAAAGTCATCTAAAACCAAAGCCAATGATAGAGATTGGCGGTAAGCCTATTTTGTGGCATATTATGAAGGAGTATGCACATTACGGATTTGATGAATTTATCATATGCTGTGGATATAAGCAGTACGTGATAAAGGAGTGGTTTGCAGACTACTATCTTCATAACAGCGACATTACATTTGACTTTACAAAGGGCGGCGAGATGACCGTGCATAATAATAAGACGGAACCCTGGAAGGTTACGCTTATTGACACAGGCCTGAACACCATGACAGGCGGACGTGTAAAGAGAATACAGCAGTATGTCGGTGATGAGACATTTATGCTGACATATGGTGACGGAGTATGTGATGTAGATATAAACAAGCTTCTTGAGTTCCACAGAGGCCACGGAAAGATTGCCACAATGACGGCAGTATCAGTAGGGCAGAGGTTCGGTGTGCTTGATATAGATTCATCCAATACCATTAATTCCTTCAGAGAGAAGGATGATGTTGACGGCAGCAGAATTAATGCAGGTTATATGGTACTCGAGCCGGCAATATTTGATTATATAGCAGGAGATGACACTGTATTTGAGCAGGAGCCTCTCCGCAGGATGGCACAGATGGGTGAACTTAAGGCGTATATGCATAACGGTTTCTGGCAGTGCATGGATACAAAGCGCGAGATGGAGAAGCTTGAAGAGTTATGGCAGAGCGGTAAGGCACCATGGAAGTCATGGAATGATTAATGATTAATGGCTGCACACAGATTTGATATGCCATGAAACCGGGCAGAAACGGAGTAATGATGAATCGCACAGATTTAAGCTTTTATAGAGGAAAAAGAGTTCTTATAACAGGACATACAGGTTTTAAGGGCTCATGGCTTTGCAGGATCCTTGTGAATGCAGGGGCTGTTGTTACAGGATATTCCCTTAAACCGCCAACAAATCCGGCACTTTTTGATATGTGTGGACTTGAAGGCAAGATGGATTCTGCTATAGGAGACATAAGAGATCTTGAACACCTTAAGGAGATATTTGCAAAGGCGCAGCCTGAGATAGTACTGCATCTGGCAGCACAGCCGATAGTAAGGGATTCATATAAGAATCCTGTATACACATACGAGACCAATGTAATGGGAACGGTTAACATATGTGAATGTGTAAGGCAGAATGCCTGCGTAAAGTCATTTCTTAACGTGACGACTGATAAGGTGTATGAGAATAAGGAATGGGTATGGGGCTACAGAGAGGACGAGCCGCTTGACGGATATGACCCATACTCTAACAGCAAGTCATGTTCGGAGCTTGTTACACACAGCTACAAGAACTCATTTTTTAATGATATGGATGTTGCCGTATCAACAGCAAGGGCAGGTAATGTCATAGGCGGCGGAGATTTTGCCAATGACAGAATAGTACCTGACTGCGCAAGGGCGTCATTTGCGGGAACGCCTATTGTTGTGCGTAATCCTCATTCAACAAGACCTTACCAGCATGTGCTTGAGCCGCTTGCAGCATATCTTATGATTGCAAAGGCACAGTATGAAGATAAGAAGTATCAGGGATACTATAATGTAGGACCGGATGAATCTGATTGTGTTACAACGGGAAGACTTGTTGATACGTTCTGTGAGGCATGGAATAAGGTTTCAGACAAGAAGGCATCATGGATCAACAAGTATGACGGAGGCCCTCACGAAGCGAATTTCCTTAAGCTCGACTGTTCAAAGCTTAAGAGCACATTTGGCTGGAAGCCGCGCTGGAACTTTGATGAGGCGATAAACAAAAGTGTTGAATGGTACAATGTATATGACAACAACGGTGATGTTGCAGCATGCATGGACAGACAGATTAATGAATTTTTTGAATAGGAGACAGATATGTTTGAGAATAAGACTGAGAAGGAAGCAAGAGAAGATATACTTGGCTTAGTTAAGGAGTACTGTGATAAGTACCATGCTAAGAAGCCATATGAGGAAGGCGACAGAATTTCATATGCATCAAGAGTATATGACAGCGCAGAGATGGTCAATCTGGTAGACAGTTCACTTGAGTTCTGGCTTACATCAGGAAGATATACTAACGAATTTGAGAAGAAGTTTGCAGAGTACCTCGGAGTACGTTACTGCTCACTCGTTAATTCAGGTTCATCAGCCAACCTTGTTGCGTTTATGACACTTACATCACCTCTTCTTGGTGACAAGAGGATTAAGAGAGGCGATGAAGTAATTACGGTTGCATGCGGATTCCCTACAACTGTAACACCGATGATCCAGTATGGTGCAGTCCCTGTATTTGTTGATGTTACGATACCTCAGTACAATATTGATGTTAATATGCTTGAGGAGGCACTTTCAGATAAGACTAAAGCGGTCATGATTGCACATACACTCGGTAATCCATTTGACCTTGCAGCAGTTAAGGCATTCTGTGAGAAACATGAGCTGTGGCTTGTGGAAGATAACTGTGATGCGCTCGGTTCAGTGTATACAATAGACGGGGAGGACAAGCTTACAGGTACTGTAGGTGATATAGGTACATCAAGCTTCTATCCGCCACACCATATGACAATGGGAGAGGGTGGTGCAGTATATACAGATAATCCGCTCCTTAACAGAATAATCCGTTCAATGCGCGACTGGGGACGTGACTGTGTATGCCCTTCAGGTCATGACAATGTATGCGGACACCGTTTTGACAGACAGTATGGTGAACTTCCTCTGGGATTTGACCATAAGTATGTATATTCACATTTTGGATATAACCTTAAGGCAACAGATATGCAGGCAGCAATCGGATGTGCGCAGCTTGAGAAGTTCCCTTCATTTGTTGAGAGAAGAAGACATAACTTTGACAGACTTAAGGCTGCACTTGAAGATGTATCCGATAAGCTTATTCTTCCTGAGGCATGCCCGAATTCTAATCCGAGCTGGTTCGGTTTCCTTATGACATGCCGCGAAGGAATTGACAGAAGAGCTGTTGTTGAATATATAGAGAATCATAAGGTTCAGACAAGAGCACTCTTTGCGGGTAATCTTACAAAGCATCCGTGCTTTGATATTATGAGAATGTCAGGAGAAGGCTTCCGCGTAGTGGGTGACCTTTCTGTTACAGACAGAATAATGAATGACACGTTCTGGGTAGGCGTATATCCGGGAATGACTGATGAGATGATTGATTATATGGCAAAGACAATTAAGGAAGCAGTAAACGGAGGCGCTAATTAATGAAGATAAGGCTTGCTGATTATGTATCGCAGTTTCTTGTTGACAATGGAATAACTCATGGCTTTACTGTAACAGGTGGAGGAGCCATGCACCTTAATGATGCTCTCGGACATCAGGCAGGGCTTACTATGGTGTACAACCACCATGAGCAGGCGTGTGCAATAGCAGCGGAGAGCTATGCAAGAATCAATAATAAGATTGCGGTTCTCTGTGTTACAACCGGACCGGGTGGAACTAATGCACTTACGGGAGTTGTCGGAGGCTGGCTTGATTCAATCCCTATGCTTGTTATATCAGGACAGGTACGTTACGATACAACGGCAAGAAGCACAGGGCTTAATATACGTGCAATGGGAGATCAGGAATTCGATATCACCAGAGCAGCTGCTTCAATGACTAAGTATTGTGAGATGATTGAGGATCCAAGGCGTATTGCATATGCCCTTGAGAAGTCGATGTATCTTGCCAATACAGGGCGTCCGGGGCCATGCTGGATAGATATTCCGGTTAATTATCAGGGAACTATAATAGATACGGACGAGCTGATACATTTTGATGTAACTGAATATGAGCGCGAGAATGCATATACTATTGCACCGAAGGTTACTGATGAGACAGCAGATGCGATTCTTGACAGAATAGCAGCAGCCAGAAGACCTGTATTCTATGCCGGCAACGGTATAAGGATATCAGGCGGATATGAAGAATTCAAAAAGCTTACAGACAGGCTTAACATACCTGTTGTCACATGCTGGGACAGCATAGATGCAATATATGATGAACACCCTCTGTATGTCGGCCGCGGCGGAATCATGGGAGACCGTGCCGGCAACTTTGCGGTGCAGAACAGTGATCTTGTGTTTGCATCAGGCAACAGGCTGAGCATCCGTCAGGTAGGATATACATGGAAGACATGGGCAAGAGAAGCTTATGTAATAGTTAACGATGTTGACCGTGATGAGATGAGAAAGCCTACACTTCATGTTGATATGCCTGTATGGGCAGACGCAAAGGATCTTCTTGCCAAGCTTAACGAGAGACTTGATGCAAGAGGAATAACACAGGGAAAGACATTCTGGAACGGAGAAGAGTGGCTTTCAAGATGTGCAGACTGGAAGAAGAGATATCCGGTAGTGCTTCCTAAGCATTATGAGGATACCAACCACACTAATGTGTATGCATTTATTAAGGAATTAAGCTCAAGGCTTGAACCAGGACAGGTTACGGTAGTAGGCAACGGTTCTGCATGCGTTGTGGGAAGTCATGCATATGTGATAAAGAAGGATCAGAGATTTATAATTAATTCCGCAATCGCTTCAATGGGATATGACCTTCCGGCAGCAATCGGCGCATGCGTTGCACACCACGGCAATGCCGCACTTCACGGAAGAAGTCTGGCAAGACAGAATCAGGAGCCGGCAGGAGAGGATACGAAGAAGGATATTATCTGCATAAGCGGTGACGGAAGCATACAGATGAATATTCAGGAGCTTCAGACTATAATCCATCACAGAATGCCGATTAAGATATTCATGATTAATAATGAGGGATATCATTCCATAAGACAGACACAGACAAATCTTTTCCATAAGAACTTTGTCGGAATAGGCCCGCAGAGTGAGGATCTGAGCTTTCCTGATATGTCAAAGCTTGCACCGGCTTACGGATATCCGTATTTTTCATGCGACTCCAATACAGATCTTGGCAGAGTGCTTGATGAGGCGCTTGCGGTTGACGGACCTGTATTTGTAGAGATATTTGTTTCAAAGGAACAGAACTTTGAACCGAAGTCGGCGACAAAGAGACTTGAAGACGGAACACTTGTGTCACCTCCGCTGGAGGATCTGGCACCATTCCTTGACAGGGATGAATTCCATCAGAATATGATAATAGAACCTTTATCATGATGTTATCTTAACTTTATCTTGATATTATCGTGATGCGGCAGGAGCACAGAATATGCAGGGGATGCAAAGCGCCATAGTTACCGGACCTACGGGTGCGGTGGGAATGGCATTGATTAATAATTTAATATCTCACGGAATACGTGTGGCAGCAGTTGTAAGACCGGGGTCGGCAAGGGCAGCAAGAATAAAGGATAATCCGCTGCTTACGAAGGTGGAATGCGGGCTTGATGAGCTTGATAAGCTAAAAGACCGCCTTGCACAGACCGGATTTAGTACCGGAAGTGCGGATGAACGCATGGGAGGACTTGTATTCTATCACCTCGGCTGGGATGGAACATTCGGTAACAGCCGTAATAATATGCACGGGCAGAATCTTAATGTGAAGTATTCGCTTGATGCGGTGGATGCCGCCAATGAATGCGGATGTGAGGGCTGGATAGGAACAGGCTCGCAGGCAGAATACGGAAGGTTTGAGGGAAAGCTTAATGCACAGGTGCCGGCATTCCCGGAGAATGGTTACGGAATAGCCAAGTTATGCGCAGGCCAGATGACAAGGATTGCATGTTCACAGTACGGAATGCGCCATGTGTGGACAAGAATATTAAGCATATACGGACCATATGACGGCGAGAAGACTATGGTAATGAGTACCATAGCTGCGCTGCTTGACGGAAGGATACCTGATTGTACGAAGGGTGAGCAGGAATGGGACTATCTCTATTCGGATGATGCAGGACGTGCACTGATGCTTCTCGGTCAGAGCGGTCATGATGGTAAGATATACTGTATAGGAAGCGGAAGAACAAGACCGCTGAGAGAATACATTGAAGATATCAGGGATGCGGTTAATCCGAATGCACAGATTAATTTTGGAGCTGTGGATTATGCACCAAAGCAGGTATTTTACCTGTGTGCGGACATAAGTGACCTGCATGATGATACTGGATTTGAACCGTCAACTGCGTTTGCAGACGGAATAAAAGATACCATAAACTATTTAAAAAGTGAGAAAATCAATGAAAAAAATTAGCATAATGGTTCCTTGCTATAACGAGGAAGAGAATGTAGAGCCGCTTTCTAAGGCAATTATTGAGATGTTTGCAAAAGACCTTCCGCAGTATGACTATGAGATAGTATTTATTGATAATGATTCTTCGGATACAACAAGAGTGAGACTTAGAAGACTCTGTGAGGGTAATCTAAGGATTAAGGCAATATTTAATGCCAAGAATTTTGGACAGTTTAACTCACCATATTATGGAATTCTTCAGACAACGGGAGATTGTACGATACCTGTATGTGCCGACTTCCAGGATCCTATAGAGATGATACCTGAGCTTGTGCATAAGTGGGAGGAAGGCTATAAGATTGTATGTGCGGTAAAGACGAGAAGTAAGGAGAATCCCGTTATGTACTGGCTGCGCTCAGTATATTACAGAACAATCAAGAAAATGTCTTCGACAGAGCAGATTGAGCAGTTTACCGGCTTCGGACTGTATGACAGGTCATTTGTACAGGTGCTTCGCGACTTAAAGGATCCGATTCCGTTTATCAGGGGAATCGTAGGAGAGCTTGGTTACAAACGCACAGAGATAGAGTACGAGCAGCCGCAGAGACGTGCCGGCAAGACACATAATAATTTTTATACACTGTATGATGCAGCGATGCTTAGCTTTACGTCATATACCAAGATAGGACTGAGACTTGCAACATTTATCGGGGCGGTAACAGCGGTGATAAGTGTTATTATTGCAATTGTATATCTTGTACTTAAGCTCCTGTACTGGAACAGATTCTCGGCAGGAATGGCACCGCTTGTAATTCTTGTGTGCATATTCGGTTCACTGATACTCATATTCCTCGGGCTTATGGGAGAATATATACTCAGTATCAACCAGCGTGTAATGAACAGACCGCTTGTAATAGAAGAAGAGAGACTTAATTTTGACATTGGAACACCTCAGGAAGAGGAGATGGCGAAGGAGAATACAGATGTACACAATAGATGATGTTCACCACTATAATGACCTGCTGCTTGCTGAGGTTGACAGAATCTGCAAAAAGCATGACATAGCATATTATATGGACAGCGGCACTCTTATCGGTGCCGTAAGGCATAAGGGTAATATTCCGTGGGATGACGATGTTGATATAACAATGAAACGCGCGGATTACGAGAAGTTCATAGATGTATGTAAGGCAGGAGAGCTTGCTGACGGATATGAGCTCGTGCTCCCTAAAGATTATGGTGAGAATCATTTCTTTGATTTTATTCCGCATGTGGCTTTTACTAAGAGTACAATTAAGCCGGATAATGATGAGATGAAGTTCTATAACGGTAAGCAGAACCATATGCTTCTGGATATATTTGTGCTTGATGAGATAAGTCCGTCACCGCTTGCACAGAAGTGGAAGGTGTTAAGGCTTCAGTTTTTATATATGCTTTCATGGGCTCACAGATATAAGATTGATTACAGTGAGTATTCGGCAGCGCAGCGCGTAATTGTTGCGATTATGTCACATGTCGGAAAGCTTTTTAAGCAGAGCTCAATAGAGAAGCGTTTTACAAAGATTGCGATGAATGATAACGGCAAAGGTTATGATAAGCTTTTCTCAGCATATTATCCGTTTGACCAGATACATTTTATATATGACAGATCATGGTTTGACAATGCGGTAAGGCTTCCGTTTGACGAATATGAATTCGATGCACCGCAAGGCTATGACAATGTGCTCAGGACAATGTTCGGCAACTATATGGAGCTTCCGCCTGAGGATAAGAGGGTTGCGGAGCATTATGACGTGACGAGTGAATATTTTACTATAATGGAATGATTGTATTATGAAAAAGAATATTCTAAAAGCATTTGCAGGGGATATGATGTACAGTATCATCGCACTGGTTGCCCTTAACGGAACAATCCAGCTTCTTGTTAATCCCCTTCTTACAAAGCAGATGGGTGCGGCAGCATTCGGCGTTATACTGTCAATTGAATCGGTTGTATCAATAATGGCTTCATCATTCGGCTCCGGAGCCAACTATTCAAGGCTCGTAATGAGTGCGAGAAAGGAAGAACCTAAGGGAGATTATAATCTGTTTCTTGCGATTATTGCGGCAATATCGCTTATTGTGACGCTTGTGATGCTGATAGTATTCAGGGCGCTCAATCCTGTTATGTATGTGAGCTCGGCTGTGCTTATGATAGCAAGTGTGCTCAGATATTACGGTGATGTCCAATATAAGCTTGCAATTAATTATAAAGGCTTCATGAAGTACTATATCGTAATTGCAATAGGATATGCGGCAGGCACGCTCCTGTATCCGGTCACCAATTCGTGGGGAATTGCTATTGCGCTGGGTGAAGTGCTTGCAACGGTATATGTGTGCCTTACGGGGAATCTTTACAAAAGACCGTTGTTTGAAGCATCGGAGTATCGTGCCGGTGTTATGAGGTCGGTATGGCAGCTTTCATTGGCATATCTGATTTCCAGTATGATAATGAATGCGGACAGAATACTTATTATGCTTTTTGTGGGTTCTGCGGAGGTTACGATATTCTACACGGCAACGCTCGTAGGCAAGATTGTTGCGATGATTACAAGTCCGCTGAATGGCGTGCTTATGGGGCATCTGTCCAAGTATGAGGGTGGACTTACAAAGAAGATGATGTCAGCAATATCAGGAGCTCTGTTCGCAGTAGGGCTGCTTGTGCTGGCGGCGAGTGTGATTGCATCCAATATATTTGTAATGATTATGTATCCGGATGTGTACGGGCAGGCAAAGCCGCTGTTCCTGCTTGCTAATGCAGGACAGATATTCTACTTTATATCTGAATCGCTGATGGTAATAGTATTGAGATTTACCGGAGAGAAGCTTCAGATAATACTTAATGCGGGATACGCGGTCATATTCTTTGCAGCAGCCATACCGGCAGTGTTGTTCGGAGGGCTTCACGGTCTTGCAGCTGCGATTTTTGCAGTTAATATAGTGAGATATCTGGCTGTAACACTTGCAGGAATGTTCTGCAGGCAGCAGTCACAGAACAATGCGGAAGCGCAATAAGAAGTGATAAAGAGCAGTTGATTATATTTAAAAGCCGGTTGCGGCGGAATGAGAGGGATTTATGCAGGCTATAATATTAGCAGCGGGAATGGGAAAGCGTCTTAAGGAGCTTACTAATGATTCAACCAAATGCATGGTTAAGGTAGACGGTGTTACGATGGCAGAGCGTACGCTCAGAAGCCTTGATTCACTCGGACTTGATAGAATAGTAATGGTTGTCGGGTATAAGGGTGAAAAGCTTGTAAAATACGCAGAGAGCCTTAATCTTAATACAAAGCTCGAATTTGTCAATAATGAAGTATATGACAAGACAAATAACATATATTCACTGTATCTTGCCAAGGATTATCTGCTTAAGGACGATACACTGCTTCTTGAATCAGATATAGTATTTGATGATTCGGTTCTGCGTAAGCTTGTGGATAATCCATATCCAAGCCTTACACTTGTGGCAAAGTTTGAGAGCTGGATGGACGGAACTGTTGTCACACTTGACGAGGACAACAATATATGCAGTTTCTTGGGTAAGAAGGATTTTGATTTTACTAAGATTGATTCCTATTATAAGACCGTTAACCTGTATAAGTTCAGCAGGGATTTCTCGGTAACACATTATGTACCATTCCTTGAAGCTTATTGCAAGGCTCTCGGCAATAATGAGTATTACGAGCAGGTCCTTAAGGTAATTACGCTTCTTGACAAGCCTGATATCAAGGCAGTGTGCCTTGACGATGAGGTATGGTATGAGATAGATGATGAGCAGGATCTGAGCATTGCGGAGATTCTTTTTGCAACACGCGCAGAGAAGCTTGAGAAGATGCAGCACTGCTTCGGCGGTTACTGGAGATTCCCTAAACTGCTTGATTTCTGTTATCTTGTTAATCCGTTTTATCCTAATAATAAGCTTATAAGTGAGATGCAGGCTAACTTCACAAGCCTTCTTACACAATATCCGTCAGGAATGGCTGTCAACAGTCTGACGGCTGCTAAGAACTTCGGCCTTAAGGATTACGAGATGGTTGTTGGTAACGGAGCTGCCGAATTGATAAAGTCTCTCATGGAGAAACTTCCGGGCAGGCTTGGTATTGCATTTCCGACATTTCAGGAGTATCCTAACAGAAAGAACACAGAAGATGTAGTTCCGTACTTTGTACAGAATGACAATTATTCATATACCGCAGATGACCTGATGAATTTCTATGATGATAAGGATATTGATATTCTGACACTTATCAATCCGGATAATCCGTCCGGTAATTACATCAGAAGAGACGATGTTCTTCGTATCGCACAGTGGTGTGAACAGAAGAATATAAGGTTTATTGTGGACGAGTCATTTGTTGATTTTGCTGATGCGGAAGAAGAGACAACATATCTTGACAGGGATATTATAAGAAAGTACCCTAAGATGATTGTTGTAAAGAGTATCTCTAAGTCATATGGTGTTCCGGGAATAAGACTTGGTGTTGCTGCAAGTGCTGATGAAGAACTCATTGCAGCAATGAAAAAGGACGTTTCTATATGGAATATCAACTCATTTGGAGAGTTCTTCCTTCAGATACAGGAGAAGTATAAAAAGGATTATAAGGCGGCTCTTGAGAAGTTCTATACTGTAAGAAATAAATATATTGAAGACCTTTCGGATATAGACAATCTGAGGGTAATCCCGTCACAGGCAAATTATCTCCTCTGCGAGGTGCTCGGAGGAATGGGCAGCACAGAGCTTACTGAGATATTGCTTAATGATTACAATATCCTGATAAAGGATCTTTCAACTAAGAAAGGCTTTAACGGTCAAAATTATATCCGTCTTGCAGTTAGGACAGGCAGTGACAATGACAGACTTGTAGCGGCACTTAACAGTATTCTGCCGCGCAATATTGAAGAGGACAGCGAGTAATGAAATGTTTGATTCTTGCCGGAGGTACAGGTGATACACTCTGGCCGTTATCAAGAAAGAACTACCCTAAGCAGTTCATGAACATCAAGGAGGGACGTTCCCTTCTTCAGGAGACGATTGTGCGTAACATGACCTTCTGTGATGAATTTATTATAATAACCAATGAGAATTATCTGAATATAGTTGAGGGCCAGATGAAGGCGTTTCAGGGTCTCAGATACAGAGTAATTCTTGAAGGAAAGCCACGTGGTACAGCTCCGGCAATTGCACTGGGATGTATGTTCTGCAACCAGTCAGAGCTTATATTTGTAGTATCAGCAGATAACCTTATCGAGGGTAAGGAATACCAGACAGCAATACTTGAAGCCAAAGAGATGGTTAAAAAGGATGGTGTTATCGTATCATTTGGTGTAAAGCCATATAAGCCGTCGTCATCATATGGATATATTAAGCATAAAGATAATACAATACAGGAATTTGTAGAACGCGCACCTATAGAGGAGGCTGCAAAATACACATATGACAAAGGATATCTGTGGAACAGCGGCCTGTTCGTATTCCGTGCGGGAGACTATCTTAATATGCTTGCTAACTGCAACAGACAGATGTATGACTGCTGCGTTGATGCAAGAAGAAAAGTAGTAGCTATAAGAGGCGTTGTAACATTTCCTGAGTTCATTATGGAGAATTTCCCGGCAGGAAGCATAGAGGGAACAGTGTTTGCACATCCGGACTGCACACGCGTGATTGAGATAGCATTCAAGTGGCAGGATGTAGGTAATGTTACAGATCTTACGGTAATTGACGGTGTTGCAGATATCGGCAACCGGTATGTAATTGAGAACAAATGCAGCAACGTAGACATAATTAATAAGGCACAGAAGAATCTTGTAGTTGCCAATGACCTCGAGGATATCGTGGTTGTCAATACAGACGATGCCGTATATGTATCTAAGAAGGAATCTGTGGAAGATATCAAAGATATAATACGCGACAATCATGACAGATATGAACAGTATTTTGATTACAACCGCCTTTCGTACAGAGAGTGGGGAATACATGAACTCCTGACATCAGCTAACGGATATAAGGTTAAGAAGGTAACCGTATTCCCGGGAATGAGCATGAATCTTCACCAGCATGAGTTCAGAAGCGAGCACTGGTCTGTAGTTGAGGGCGTTGCGACTATTACACTCGGAACGCAGGAGAGAGATTACCATAAGTTTGAGAGTGTATTCGTTCCAATAGGAATGCAGCACAAGGTTGCCAACCATACAGATAAGAATGTTGTAATAATTGAGGTAGGCATAGGTGATATGCTTACAGATAACGATATGGTCAAGATATACGGACAGGACAATAATAACAGTGGTCCCGTATCGGATATAGTAAAGCTTGACCCGGCATTCAAGGATAATCTGTGGGGCGGAACCAAGCTACGTACTGTATTCGGCAAAAAATGTGACTATGATATCATTGCGGAAAGCTGGGAGTTATCGGCACATCCTGACGGACAGAGCAGAATAGCTGAAGGAAGATACAGAGGAATGCTCTTCAATGACTATCTGAGAAGAATAGGCAAGGAGGCACTCGGATGGAAGTGTCAGGCGCTTGACAGATTTCCGATTCTTATAAAGTTTATAGATGCAAAGCAGCCGCTGTCCGTACAGATTCACCCGGATGATGAATATGCACTTGAGGTTGAGGGTGAGTATGGTAAAAATGAAGTATGGTATATACTTGACTGCGAGCCCGGAGCAAGCCTGTATTGCGGACTTAAGAGAAAGACAACCAAGGAAGAGATACGTGACAGAATTGCCAATAATACAATCACTGAGATTCTTAATGAAGTTAAGGTCAAGAAAGGTGATGTAGTATTTATCAAGGCAGGAACTATCCATGCAATAGGTGCCGGAATACTCATCTGTGAGATACAGCAGAATTCCAACAGCACATATCGTCTGTATGATTATGACAGGCGTGACAAATATGGCAATCTTAGGGAGCTTCATCTTGAGAAGGCACTTGATGTAGTTGATGTTGAACCATATGTGCGCAATAACAACAAGCAGGAGATTCTCGTACAGAATGATAATTACGAGATGGAAAGGCTTGTACAGTGCAAATACTTTGAGTGCTTTAAGTATGCGGTCAAAGATGAGGCAAAGATAATGGTTGATGACGCTTCATTTATCTCAGTAATATTCGTAAGCGGAAGAGGCAGCATAACTGTGGATTCAAGGACTCTTGAATTCAAAGCCGGGGAGAGCTTTTTCGTTACTGCAGGTAAGAAGAACATAATCATTCATGGAGAAAGTGAGTGCATAGTTACACATGTTTAATGGTAATCGTAAAAATGCCAGGATTTATTCATACCTGATACCACCGGTTGTTACAAGTCTTGGCATGATTCTGATTATGATAATCAAGCAGATTTATCCGTTCGGACAGATGGGCTTTGGTTATAATGACAATATGCATCAGGTTGTACCGATGTACAGCCTTATTTGGGATGTCCTGCATGGCAGGGCATCTTCTGTTTATAGTCTTCAGATGGGAATGGGAACTGATCTGTCGGCAATGAAATCGGTATTTTCAATGTCAAGCCCATTCAATCTGCTGTTATATCTTGTGCCGAGAAGCCATATACTGGGATTTATTCCTGTAATGACAATAATAAAGATGGCGTGCATGTCGGTTGCAATGTACTTCTTTCTGAATCATGACAAGAGATTCTCGGGAACGCCATATTCATTCAAGGCATTATTTTCAATAATGTATTCCTTTAGCGGATACGTTCTTTTGTATGCTTCATGTTTCTCACCATGGATGGACGTTGCAGCAGTATTTCCGCTCTTTATGCTTGCATATAATAAGATGCAGGAGGGCGGAGGCAGGCTGTTTTACATAATAATGACGGCAGTCATGCTGATTATGAATAGCGGACTTGGAATGATGGCATTGTTATATGCCGGTATAATTACGGGAATATATGCAATCGTTGTAATCGGAATGCGCAGAGACCTTAGGCTTAATGAAAAGGCTTATGCCGCAGGCAGGCTTGTTGGCGGAATAACAGTGTCAACACTTGCCGGTGCCGGGCTCGCGGCGTTTGCAGTACTGCCTTGTGCGATAAAGATGTGGGAAGGCAGTCAGGCAGCAGGACGGAGCATATGGACGAAGTATTACGAGACGATAACATCGGAGCTGTATGTCTCACAGCTTGGAATATTCCAGCACTTTATGATTCTGTATGGGATGTCATTTGCATTTGCAATGATTATTATAGGAGTTATTAAGTACAAGAAGGAAGTACGCATAACAAGATATATGCTTATCTCGCTTTTGATAACGCTGATTCCTCTTATTATTGATAAGACGGAAAGAATATGGAATCTTAAGGAGTACTCGGGATACAGCGTCCATTTTGGATTTATAACTGCATTTGCTGTTATAAGTACCGGTGCATATTTTGCCGGCAAGCCGCTCAATATAGAGAAAACCGGAAAAAAGAATACGGAGTACAATGTTGAAGCAGTGTTTGAACCGCTTGAGAGGCTTGTTTATCTGCTTGCAGGAATGGTGCAGTGTGCAATATGGGCATATATATATAATAAGCTTGAGCTTAATGAGACATTTCACGCGCTTTTGTATTTTGTCTTTGTATTCACGGTGATGCTGGTGTTTAATATAGCGGTCTGCCTGATTAACAAAAGGGTATTCTGCGCAAAATGCTGTTATGTAACTGTTGCAATAGAGATTTTTGCCGGTGCATATGCAATGATAGGAACGCCGCGATTCTATGATTTCAGTTCGGAGCAGAGTGCCAACTATGCGATTCAGGCGGTCAGTGCAGCTAACGGGCTGGATGTAAGCTCATCATCCACAGATGGAATCAGGAGTCCGGATATGAGCCTTGGAACGAATTATTCAACGGTATTTCAGAGACCTACGGTTTCAAGCGATTTTGACTCATATTGCAGGAATGGAATGGCGGAGAAGCTGGGATACGGAGTGTATAATAAGACAAATGCAGATGTCGGCGGAACTGTATTCTCAGATGCGGTTCTTCACATAACACAGATTGTAAGCAGAGCAGATGAAGACACGGCTTTGTATAAGAATCTGAATGAATATGACGGATTCAGATTATATGATTCCATATATACACTGCCATATGCCATGACGGTGGTTACGGATATTGAAGGTTATGAGATATCACATTCATATGACAGCTGGATAGACAGTAATAATGTTATCTATCGTGCGATAACCGGAAGAGACGAGGACATAGTATCAGAAGCGCATATTACAGAATCAGATTCCGGCAGTTACACAGTCAGTATTGATGGAAGGAAGGCATTGTATATAAGACTGGATACGGATATTCCCGTAAATGTATCCGCAAACGGTAATGTTACGGCAGTCCCAAAGGCGGGAGCGCTTAATAATACGCTGTACGGACCTGACGACAGCCCGCGGCTTCTTTATCTTGGCATATTTGAGAATGAAGAAGTTGCAATAGCGGTTAATGATATGGCAGGTAATGATGCAATTCCGGATATTGCCGGTATTGATGCAGGCGTGCTTGATATGGGACGCCTTTCAGTAGTATGTAATATGATGAAAAGCAATAAAGGACTTAGTGCATCATTATACAGAGTCAAGCACGGCAATGAGATTAAGATTATTGCCAATGCACAGGATGGAAGGAGCATGCTTTTGCTGCCGGTCAGATATGATGATAACTGGGATGCAGAGACTAACGGAAACAGTACTTCAATTGTACCGGTTGCCGGAGGAATGATGATGGGGGTAATGCTTGAGAATGGCAATAATACCATTGAGATGACATTTACTCCGGCTGGAACACAGACCGGAATGGCAGTAAGTGTATTTACATTCCTGATTCTTGTAGCAGCATGTTCATTTGCATCGCAGAGAGAGATTAGCATAAGCCATGAGTTGAGCAGGACATTTGCGGTTGTGTTTATCATTATGTGGGTACTGTTTGTGATTGCAATGTTTGTGGTGCCTTTTGTGGCAACAGTGGTGAAGCTGATAGCAGAAGTGTAATGAATGTAGTATAAATATGAAGTAATATAAATATGAAAACTGCCGTAATACAGTGGCGATAATAACGCACTTGTATAACGGCAGTTTTATTCATCTGATATAATTATTAATATTTGTTGACAGAAAGAAGATTAATGCTTGTGAGCTTCGTTATACTCATTAACTCTCTTCTGGATTCTCTCAACAGGGTTAAGAATATCGCTGATAGAAGCATCGTGGTTAAGTGTATCGATAAGAAGAGCGATATACTTACTCATATCAACATTGATATACCAAGGCTTTGTAAGAAGCTGCTCCGGCTGGTATACGAGGTTAGTTGTGAGAATGTGGTCAATAATACCATTCTCATAAGCTTCATCAATCTTCTTGAATCCGTTAGTGAACAGACCGAATGTAGCACATGCGAATACACGTCTTGCCTTGCGGCGCTTAAGCTCTGTTGCAACGTCAAGAATACTGTCACCTGATGAAATCATATCATCAATGATGATAACATCCTTGCCCTCAACATCTGAGCCAAGGAACTCATGAGCAACGATAGGATTACGTCCGTTAACGATTCTTGTGTAGTCACGTCTCTTATAGAACATACCCATATCAATTCCAAGTACGTTGGCAAAATATACTGCACGGCTCATACCACCCTCATCAGGGCTGATAATCATCATGTGATCAGAATCAATCTGAAGGTCATCAATTCCGAGAAGCAGGTACTTAATGAATTGGTAAGTAGCCTGTACTGATTCGAAACCGTTAAGAGGAATAGCATTCTGTACACGTGGGTCATGTGCATCAAATGTAATTATGTTATCAACACCCATGCTCGTAAGCTCCTGAAGTGCAAGAGCACAGTCAAGAGACTCACGGCTTGAACGTCTGTGCTGACGGCTCTCATAAAGGAAAGGCATGATTACGTTAATTCTCTTAGCCTTACCGCCGCAGGCAGCAATAATTCTCTTAACATCCTGATAGTGGTCATCAGGAGACATATGATTAATGTTGCCGCTGAGTGAATATGTGAGGCTGTAGTTGCAGACATCAACCATGATATAGATATCGTAACCTCTTACAGTCTCGTTAATCTCGCCCTTGCCTTCACCTGAACCAAAACGTGGAGTCTTGGCATCTATGATGTAGGAGTCCCTTCTGTAACCTGTGAAAGCGAGAGTACCTGTGTGCTCATTCTCGCGCTGCTCTCTCCACTGTACGAGATAGTTGTTAACCTTCTCGCCAAGTGACTGGCAGCTGACTGTTGGGATAATACCCAGAGCACCAACAGGGATAGTTTCTGTGTGACGTTCGTCGCGTGGCATGTGTTTGTCCTCCATGTGAAATGTAAATATTAGTGTTATTATAATTTAAAGATGCAAAAAAGCATACATCATTAATATTATCATATTGGCAGTATAAGTCAATAGCAGTATAAATAAGCAGTATAAATCAATATCAGGCTATTAGCGGCCTGTGTTAAGCTGCCTGCTGCGCTTCTGGAGACGTATATCCTTTCCGAATACCTTAAGAATTGTGTACGTACTTGTTATTCTCGACATAAGGCGTTCAGAATATACACTGCTAAGATCTCCAAGGCTAAGGTTGGTAGATATTATCGTAGCCCTGCGCTTGAGCATGCGTTCGTTAATACAGTAGAACAGCTTCGAGTTGGTAAATGAATTGGAAAGCTCAGTTCCAAGGTCATCTATTATAAGAAGGTCACAGTCGAGAATATACTCAACGGCAGTACCTTCGTCATCATCCTCATCATTAAAATTGCCAAATGCATCAAACAGTTCAACGGCAGTGAGATAGATTACGCTGTGTGATGAATCAAGAAGCTCCTTGGCAATACAATTGGAGAGAAATGTCTTGCCGACACCAGGGGCTCCGTATATAAGAAGATTATGGAAGCCCTTGTCAAAATCATTAATAAACTGGCGGCATATCGACATTACATTCTTCATATTATCATAAGAAGAAAGTCCGGTAGTCTTATCAATATCGGTCTTAGAATACCAGTCAAATGAAAAGGTTCCGAAATTCTCGGAAGCAACAATGTTCTTGAGGTTTGAACGCATGTAAAACATGTCCACAACCTTTTTCTTAAAACATGCGCACTGTCTGCCATCTGAAAGCCCGGTATCGTGGCAGACAGGACAGTCATATATCGGAGCAAGATAATCCTTAGGAAAGCCTGATACTGCAAGCAGACGCTCATGTTCATTATTAAGCCTCGCAAGCTCGCGCCTGTATTCTTCCATTGCACCTTCGTCACCGCGTATTATAATAGGTGCACTTCTTGCGGAGAGGTCTATTATCTCGTTCTCAATCTCAGGTATACGCGGGCATGCCGCATAGACTTCTTCAACGCGTTCATCATGAATGTGACGGTTGCGCGTCTGTATATTGCCATATATTCTCATTATTGCGTCATGCTGCGAATTGGTAAGTGACATATGTCCTCCTGCTTATATCCTGTTTAAACAAGCTCGCGGCTTACAAACTGTGTCTCAAGCTCATCGTAATTATAATCTCTTTGTGAGAAATTGTTAAATCTGTTATTGCCGGCAGACTTGCTTCTTGAGGCCTGTCCCGTGGAATTACCGGCAGATGCAGCAGCAGAGGCCTTACGTGTCTTGTCATACTCGGCGTCAAGAGCCTTAATGTCATCAACGGACTTTATGCGGCGTTCATTCCACTGTGTGAGAATAGAATCAGCATATTCAAAGCTTGGCTGATGTGTAGACTTAATTGTACGGCTGCATGCTTCTACAATTATATCAGTGTTAAAGCCGTATGTTTCACGCCACTTGCGGATATAATCGCGCTCTACTTTGGCGGCGCTGCGTCCTGTTATTCCGAATGCATTCATAACGGCAAACATGTCCTCGGACTTACTGTCAGAATATTCCCTCGCCTCTTTAAGAGATGATATACCATGTTCAGCCCAGTCAATCGCAACCTTCTCTATATAGCGCATACTTCTGTGTTCCTTGGAAATGCAGTATTCAAGAAGATATTCTATTACATCGGCAGACATCTTCAAAGTATCGTAGAAGAAAATCATCGAATTAGTCTCAGTGGCTGTAAGCGTCTTGCCAAGATACATCTGGGCAATATAGAGAAGCTGGCTTAACTCTTCATTAGCAGCAAATTCCTTAAGCTGTGCTGCCGTATATGAAGGCTTCTCAGGAACAGATACTTCAGAAACAGACACTTCGGGAGCTGATATCATTGCAGCCGGAGCAGTTGTCTGGCTGGTCACCGCTGTCTCATTGGCAGCAGTGCCAAAAGTGTCTTCAACGGACATTGTAATATCTGCAAGTGTGATGCCTGTCAGTTCACCGTCGGATGCTCCGCTGCCTGATGAAGCATTAGCATATGTAAGAATCAGAAGACCTTCATTCTCCCAGTACTTAAGTGCACGCATAACATCATTCTCAGTAAGATTAAGCCTGTCTGCAAGAAAAGAGACGCAGAAGCAGTCATCACTGCCTGAGTATGAAGCACAGCCATTCTTAAGAACATCACATGCAGCGGCTGGTGTGCCTGAGCCAAGACATCTCAATATATATAAGTATATCTTAACGAATTCACCACTTGCCTTAGGCATGTAATTATCTAAAAAATAGTCAGGTACAAGTGTGTAATTAAGCGTAATTCTGGATTGTAAAGTAAGTGGTCTCATGATGTAAATTCCTCAATGCTATATTTGATGAACGTATAATAGCACACTGTGGAAAAAAAGAAAATAGGGGCACTTATCCACCATTAACAGCAGAAAAATTGTGGATAATGTGGATAACTCCGTGGAAAGTTTGCAAAAATGCCAAAATACTTGATAAAAATGATAAAAAAGTAATGCACATTTTGTGTGCAAAAAAAATGCATCAAATGTGTAAATATATTGTAAAAAATTGTGGAAGTTGTGGATAAGTACGTGGATGAAAAAGCATAAAAAAATACCAAGCCCCGCAAGGCTTGGTATTATGGCTATTTCACGAGATCTTCACCAACTTTGTAAATGTCTCCTGCACCCATTGTTATCAACAAATCACCGTTGATACAATTTTTTTGTAAAAATTTTTCTATTTCATCGAAAGTGTGGAAATAATAGCATTCGGTTCCGAGAGCCTTAATCTTATTCATAAGGTCTTCCGAGCTTATTCCGTAAGTATTGGTCTCTCTTGCAGCGTAAATATCCGCAAGAATTACCTTGTCGGCAGCGGAAAGCTCAGCAGCAAAGCGGTCAAGAAGCAGCCTGGTTCTTGAATAAAGGTGCGGCTGGAATGCAACCCACAATGTCTTGTGCGGATAATGGCCTGCCGCAGCGAGGGTAGCTTTTATCTCATCAGGGTGATGTGCGTAATCGTCGACAACAGTTACGCCGTTGAAGACGCCTTTGCGCTCAAATCTGCGGTTAGTTCCGTAGAATTCAGCAAGCCCTTTCTTAATTGCGGCAATAGGAATATCAAGTTCAAGAGCTGCAGCAATCGCAGCAAGTGAATTGTATACATTGTGTATTCCCGGAACCATCAGGTCAATTGAAGATTCTTCACCGATTCCATAAGGCTCCCCGTTCTTAAGGAGTGTGTAATGACAGCGACCAAGGTCATCATAGGCTATTCCGCGGGCACTGTAGGTACTCTTGTCAGGATCGGAACCTACCGTGATAACCTTCACATTGAGCCCTTTAAAGAAATACTCATAATCCTCGATATCACTGTTGATGATAAGTGTTCCGCCTTCAGGAAGCCTCTCAACAAAGCGTCTGAAAGATGCACGTATGTCAGCAAGATCCTTGAAGAAATCAAGATGATCCTCCTTAACATTAAGAATAATGTTCATTGTTGGATTAAATGAAAGGAAACTGTTGGTATATTCGCATGCTTCGGTAACAAAAAGGTCTGATCGGCCAATTCTTATATTGCCGCCTATATCTTTGAGAATTCCGCCGACAGATATTGTAGGGTCAGCATCGGCGGCGAGAAGAATCTCTGAAAGCATGGAGGTTGTAGTCGTCTTGCCATGTGTACCGGCAATGTTAACAGCGGTCTTATAGTTAGCCATTATCTGACCGAGAAGCTCAGCCCTTGCCATCATTGGAATACCGGCCCTGACTGCCTGGGCGTATTCAGGGTTATCCGGATGGATTGCAGCCGTATATACTACAAGATCAATATCCGGTGTAATGTTGTCTGCGCTCTGTGGATAAGCAATGTGGCATCCGAGTGACTCAAGATGCGTTGTAAGAGGACTGCGTGCTGAGTCTGATCCCGATACGGTGAAATTCTTATTGCAGAGAATCATTGCAAGACCGCTCATACTGATCCCGCCTATTCCTATAAAATGAACATGTATGGGATTATCAAAATTAATTTTGTACATAAAATCTCCATTCCTGTGCATAGCGCACATATATCAATTCTGTATGCATCTGAATAAAATAACTTATAAAATAATTATAAAACAAAAAGCTGCATTAATAAATAAGTAAATGTAAATAAGCATACATCTTATAAACTGAGTATATTATATATATGTAAAAGAAATTTGTCCAATATGTATTGATGCATTGTATGCACATTACACGATTAATGCTGAATTGTATTTAAAGTATACACATTATAGCGCAAAATGTTGATAAAAATTATTAAAAATTTTGGAAAAATTACAAAATTTCTTTTTACTTAAAATGTAGTATGTGATATAATTAACACATATTAAAAGTGCGGTGCAAATATAAGTTTTGGGCGGCATAAAAGTTGGGAGGTTATGCGGCATGATTAAGAAAGAAATGATTGCCATGCTTTTGGCAGGTGGACAAGGCAGCAGACTTGGAGTGCTTACAGCCAAGGTTGCAAAGCCGGCAGTTACTTTTGGGGGAAAGTACAGGATTATTGATTTTCCATTAAGCAACTGTATTAATTCAGGGATAGATACAGTAGGTGTTCTTACACAGTATCAGCCGCTCCGCCTCAACACGCACATCGGAATCGGTATCCCTTGGGATCTCGACAGGAACGTCGGAGGTGTGTCAGTACTTCCACCATATGAGAGAAGTACTAATAGTGAGTGGTATACAGGAACGGCTAATGCCATTTATCAGAATCTTGAGTATATGGAGACATATAATCCGGATTATGTGCTGATTCTGTCAGGTGATCACATTTACAAGATGGATTACAAGATAATGCTTGATTACCATAAAGCTAACAATGCAGACATTACGATAGCGGCAATGCCTGTTCCTATGGAAGAAGCAAGCAGGTTCGGCGTGGTTGTTACCGATAAGGACAGCAGAATCACAGAATTTGAAGAGAAGCCGGAACATCCAAAGAGCAATCTTGCTTCAATGGGCATCTACATATTCAGCTGGAAGGTCCTTAAGGAAGCGCTTATTAAGCTTAAGAACCAGCAGGGATGTGATTTTGGCAAGCATGTAATTCCATACTGCTTTGAGAATAATAAGAGAATATTTGCATTTGAATATAACGGATATTGGAAGGATGTCGGTACACTCAGTTCTTACTGGGAGGCTAACATGGAGCTTATTGACATAATTCCCGTATTTAATCTGTATGAGGAATTCTGGAAGATATATACTAAGACGGATGCACTTCCTCCACAGTATGTATCTAAGGATGCATATATTGAGAAGAGTATAATCGGAGAAGGCTCAGAGATATACGGACAGGTGTATAACAGTGTAATCGGTACGAGCGTAACGATTGAAGAGGGGGCTGTTGTGCGTGATTCCATTATTATGCAGGGATCTGTTGTTAAGAAAGGCAGCGTAATCAATAAGGCAATTATTGCTGAGAATGTAGATATTGGCGAGAATACCCAGCTCGGTGTCGGAGAAGAAGTGCCGAATGTGGAGAAACCGAAGATTTACAATTCAGGGCTTGTTACTATAGGTGAGAATTCAGTCATACCTGACGGAATTAAGATTGGTAAGAATACCGCGATATCAGGTGTTACGGTGCCTGAGGATTATACGGATGGAATGCTTCCGGGAGGCGGAATAATTATTAAGGCAGGTGAGGATGAATGAGAGCTATAGGAATTATTTTGGCAGGCGGCAATAATAAGATGATGAAAGAGCTTTCTAATAAGAGAGCTATAGCGGCAATGCCCATTGCAGGAAGCTACCGCAGCATTGATTTTGCATTAAGTAATATGTCTAATTCACACATAAGCAAAGTTGCTGTAATAACACAGTACAATGCACGTTCACTGAATGAGCATCTGAGTTCATCAAAGTGGTGGGATTTTGGACGTAAGCAGGGCGGACTGTTTGTATTTACTCCGACAATAACGGCAGACAGCAGCTACTGGTACAGAGGAACGGCAGATTCACTGTATCAGAATCTGCATTTTCTTAAGACAAGTCATGAACCATATGTAGTTATAGCATCAGGCGATGGTGTCTATAAGCTGGATTATGGTAAGGTACTTGAATATCATATCGAGAAGAAAGCAGACATTACTATGGTTGTCAAGAAGCTCGATGATAAGGAGGACCTTAAGAGATTCGGACTTGTAAGCATGTCTCCGGAAGGCAGAATCACAGAGATAGATGAGAAGCCTATAGAGACTAATCTTACAACTGCATCTATCGGAGTATATGTAATAAGAAGACGTCTTCTTATTGAACTGATTGAGAAAGCAGCTGAGGAAGACAGACATGACTTTGTAAAAGATATTCTTGTCAGATATAAGAATCTGAAGAGAATATACGGATATAAGCTTGATACATACTGGAGCAATATATCAACGGTTAATTCGTATTATAAGACGAATATGGATTTCCTTGATAAGGATATCCGCAATTATTTCTTTAAGGAATATCCGGATATATATTCCAAGGTAGATGACCTGCCTCCGGCTAAGTATAATTATGGTGCTAATGTCAAGAACAGTCTGGTAGCAAGCGGCTGTATAATAAACGGTATGGTCGAGAATTCAGTACTGTTTAAGAAAGTCTATATTGGCAATAACAGTGTAATTAAGAATTCGATTATACTTAATAATACATATATCGGCGACAATGCATACATTGAGAACTGTATCGTTGAGAGTAACGGCACGATAAAGGCCAACACAAGGCATGTAGGGGAAGAGAGTGAACCAAAGATAGTTATTGAGAATGGTATTTCATACTTTTCTTAATCAATAATAAAGGGGGATACAATGAATATCACAGACATAAGAGTACGCAGGATTGCCAACGAGGGCAAGATGAAGGCAGTTGTATCGGTAACAATTGATGGAGAATTTGTGGTACATGACATCAAGGTTATTGATGGTGACAAGGGGTTATTTGTAGCTATGCCAAGCCGTAAGGCATCAGATGGCGAGTATAAGGATATTGCGCATCCTATTACTTCAGCAACAAGACAGTTACTCCAGAATGCTATTATAGAGGCTTATAATAGCACTCCTGATGAAGAATTATCACGAGCATAACCTCCTAAATATGCTAACAGAAAGCAGCACCGGCTGATTAATCGCCGGTGCTGCTTTCTGTTTGTTGTCTCTGATTTTGCAATTTATCGTCCGGTAGTCTTATAGCTGAGCAGCCCTATATTAATTAATCTAGTAGTGGATTCGTTCTGGATGATCATATGTATGATTACGGCTCATCTGTTGCGTAAGAGTGCATATTTATCATGTAAATGGCTTGAGTTTTTATACTGCGTTTGCTAAAATTTATCGTATTGGATAATGGCATTAAAATGGGATTGAATGTTGAAAAAGGAGTGTCTTGTGAGCATAAAATTAGCAATATTTGATTTTGACGGTACGATTGCGGATACGAGAAAAGCCATTGTTGCTGCAAAGCAGAAGACGATGCGTCAGATGGGACTTGAGGTGGCGGATGAAAGAACGTGTGCATCTACGATAGGCTTCTCTGCAAAGACAGGATTTGAGATGATATATCCGCAATTGGAAGAGCAAAAGATTGATGAATGTGTTACTATATACAGGCAGGAATTCGAGCAGATAAGAAAGCTTATGCCGTCGGAGATATTTCCTGATGTGAAGGACGTGTTAGAGAGACTGAATCAAACACAGGTTGTGACCACGATTGCATCATCAAGGAATACGCCGTCGCTGAAGGGATTTCTTGATGACATGGGAATTGCGGAATATTTTCCATATATTCTTGGCGGCAATGATACCGGGAAACTTAAGCCTGACCCTGAGCCGGTTCTAAAGACACTGGAAGAGCTTGGATACAATGCATGTGAGGCATTGGTTATCGGAGACATGCCAATGGATGTTGCAATGGGAAAGAATGCGGGAACGCACACATGCGGCGTTACATACGGCAATGCTTCAAGGCAGCAGCTGGAGGATGCCGGGGCCGGGTATATAATTGACAGCATGAGAGAGCTTATAGAGGTAATAGACAGAATATAATCAGAAGATTGGAAGGATATATATAATGATGGATATTCGTAATATCAAAAGAAAAATAATGCAGGCAGTGACAGCGGCAGCGATGACAGCAGCAGTGACGGCCGGCATATGTATGACCGGAGCTGTGACAGCACAGGCAGCAGAGCATACAGCACAGGCGACAGAGCATACAGCACAGACTGCAGAGCAGAAGACCGGAGCGGACTCTTCGGTTCAGGCGTCAAAGGTCAATATAAATATAGTACCTGCCAATAAGGAGTCAACGGCAAAGATAAAGGATGGTTCATATTCAACGTCGATAACATTTACGGCAGATAATACATTGACGATTACGCCGGCCGATGCAAATGACAGAATATACGGACTGTACATAACATGGGCGGCAAGACCGGGAGAATGGACACTTACATATGACGGCGGTACTAAAAAATGCGGCCGGAATGCATTTCTGCATGAATATGTGGAGATTCCTGAGGGAACAGCATCAGCGGTTATAGAATTATCACAGAAGGAAAAGATATGTAATATTGATGCATATTCAGCGGGAACACTGCCTGATGACGTACAGGTGTGGGAGCCTGAGTGTGCAAGGGCGGATATGCTTGTGCTCTCAACACATGCGGATGATGAGATACTTTTTCTTGGAGGAGTTCTTGCACAGTATGCGGGTGAGGATAAGCTTGATGTACAGGTTGTATATTTCTCTAATTATTTTGGCGGGACGGTAATTCGTGAGCATGAGAAGCTTGACGGACTGTGGGAGCTTGGAGTAAGGCATTATCCGGTTAACGGTGATTTTCCCGACCAATATGCGGATGACCTTGCGGCGGCAGAAAAGCTGTATGGACATGATGAAGCAGCAGCATTTGTTGTGGAGCAGATAAGAAGATTCAAGCCGCAGGTCTGTGTGGCACAGGATACGGATGGTGAGTACGGACACGGCACACATAAGCTTACCTCTGCTGCGATGCAGGAGGCGGTTACTGTCAGCATGGATTCGGATAAATATCCTGAATCTGCGGCAGAATACGGAGTATGGAATGTTGCCAAGACATATATACATCTGTATGGAGAGAATAAGATTAAGCTTGACTGCAGACAGCCGCTTGACAACCTTGGAGGAAGGACGGCGCTTGAGGCTGCAACGGCGGCATATAAAAAGCATGTGTCACAGCAGTGGTGCTGGTTCTATGTATCTGATACCTATGAGTACAGTATTTCGGATTTTGGACTTTACAGGACTACTGTGGGAGAAGATACCGGCAATGATATGATGGAGCATATTACATCATATGAGGAGCAGGAAAAGCAGGCAAGGCAGCAGGCGGAGGAGCGCAGGGCAAAGAAGCAGGCTGAAGAGGAGTCAAAGGCAAAGGCTGAATATGAATTGCAGTACGGAGTACCTGTTGGAGAATCATCACCTGACAAGGTTCCGCAGTTCCTTGAAAAAGTCGGAATAACAATTATTTTAATGATAGCGGTAATGCTTGTGATAGCGCTGGCTGCAGCATTTGTAAGCTCAATGGTATATAGGCAGAAGAACATGAAAAAGTCACGCAGACAGAAGCGTGGGACAAAGAAGCGCAGATAGGAGCAGATATGTATATAATAGCAGGACTTGGTAATCCCGGAAAACAGTATGAGGGAACAAGGCATAATATTGGATTTGCAGTAATAGACGAGCTTGCGGACGCATATAACATTAATATGGATATGGCAAAGCACAAGGGAATATGCGGTAAAGGAATGATCGGAAGCAATAAAGTTCTTCTGGTGAAGCCACAGACATTTATGAATAACAGCGGAGAGTGCTTAAGAGAGGTGCTCGATTATTATAAGGAAGATGTTGATAATGTTCTGGTGATATATGATGATATATGCCTGGATGTCGGCAGGCTGCGCCTGAGACCGAAGGGAAGTGCCGGCGGACATAACGGAATCAAGAGTATAATAGCACATCTTGGTACAGAGGAGTTTTCAAGAATAAGAGTGGGCGTGGGTGACAAGCCTAAGAATTATGATCTTGCTGACTGGGTGCTTGGTCATTTTCCGAAGGAGCAGCTCGATGATGTCAGGGCAGGAATCGACAAAGCAGTTAAGGCTGTGCCGGTAGTACTTGACCGTGGTATTGAGGAAGGCATGAATGAGTTCAATGCAAAGTAAGAATAAAAGTAAAGTATTTAATGAGCCGATACATGAACTGGCGGGATATGAGAGCATAACAAAGGGGCTGTCGGTACAGGGCAGCGCCATGATGCTCAGCGGGTGCATTGACTCCGGTAAAGCGCATATGATACAGGCGCTCGGAGCCGATGCTTTTTGTCGTGTAATTATAACGTATGATGAGGCAAAGGCAAGGGAGATTGTGGACGACAGCCGCTTCTTCAACAGAAATACGGTGTTCTATCCGGCAAAGGATCTTATATTCTACAGTGCCGATATCAGAAGCAACGAGCTTACAGCACAGAGAATGAAGGCCATAAGGGCAATCATTGAAAATGAAGGCGACCTCACGGTTGTCACAACGATAGACGGCTGTGCCGATATGCTCATGGCAAGGGAAAAGCTTGAGTCGGGAATTCTGACATTTGAAGAGGGAGGAATTGTTGACCTCGCACAGCTTAAGAAGCAGCTTGTGCTGCTCGGATATGAGAATATGGGACAGGTGCAGGCACCGGGAGAGTTCGGAGTACGTGGCGGAATCATTGACATCTTCCCGCTTACCGACGAGACACCGGTAAGAATTGAATTGTGGGATGATGAGATAGATTCAATTCGTTCATTTGATGTGGAGAGCCAGCGTTCAATCGAGAGGCTTCAGAAGGTGACGATATATCCGGCAACGGAGTATGTACTTACACAGGCGGAGATAGATGACGGTGTTGCTGCCATTAATGATGAAGTCGCAAAGCAGGCGGACATTTTCAAAAAAGCTGACAAATATGAGGAATTGTCGAGGCTTAAGGCAATTCACGATAATTTCAATGAGACAACTGATATAGACAAATTTGTGCATTCATTTGTAAAGGATACAGTGTCGCTTATTGAGTATTTTGACAGGGAGACAACGCTGTTTGTGCTTGATGAGCCTAACAGAATTGCGGAGCGCATGGAGCTTGTCGAGTTTGAATTCACCGACAGCACGAAGAACAGGCTTGAGAAGGGCTATATAATTCCAAGTCAGGCAGATATGATATTTACATGCCGCGAGATATATGCGAAGGTGAACTGCCGCAGGCTGCTTGTGGTGTCAACTCTTGAATATAAACCGAAGGGGCTTGATATTGCCGAACATTTTAAGGTGGATTCAAAGAGTATAAGTTCATACAATAACCGTTTTGAGTATCTTGTTGCAGACCTCAAAAAATATAAAAAATCCGGCTACAGGATTGTGCTCATATCGAACTCAAGAACACGTGCGATGCGCATGGTTGATGATCTGCGTGATAACGGGATAGATTCATATTTCAGCGAGGATTATGACAAAGCTCTTGTTGAAGGCGAGATTATGGTAACTTACGGCAACATACACAAAGGTTTTGAATATCCGATAGTTAAGTTTGTTGTCATTGCCGAAAGTGATATATTCGGACAGGAAAAGAAAGATAAGAAGCGCAGAAAGAAGCAGTACAACGGTAAGGCGATTGCTGACTTTAACGAGCTTGCCATAGGTGACTATGTTGTACATGAAAATTACGGTCTTGGAATATACCGCGGTATCGAGAAGATTGAAGTAGAGGGAATAGAGAGAGATTATATAAAGATTGAATACAGCGGAACGGATACGCTTTACATTCTTGCAACACAGCTTGATGTATTGCAGAAGTACGCAGGGGCTGATGCGAGAAAGCCAAAGCTTAACAAGCTTAACAGTCAGGAATGGGGCAAGACAAAATCCAAGGTTAAGACTGCTGTTGAGCAGGTCGCAAAGGATCTTGTGGAGCTGTATGCAAAACGCCAGAATGAGCAGGGCTTCCAGTTTGGCGAGGATACGGTGTGGCAGCGTGAGTTTGAGGAGATGTTCCCTTACGAGGAGACCTCTGACCAGCTTGCGGCAATTGAAGATACAAAGCATGATATGCAGAGTACAAAGATTATGGACAGACTTATATGTGGTGATGTCGGCTACGGTAAGACGGAGGTCGCCATAAGAGCGGCATTCAAAGCTGTCCAGGACGGTAAGCAGGTTGCGTACCTTGTACCGACAACGATACTTGCGCAGCAGCATTTTAACACATTTGAACAGAGAATGAAGGACTTCCCTGTTAAGGTGGCGATGCTGTCAAGATTCAGGACACCGAAGGAGATTAAGCAGACGATAGCTGATCTCAGGAAGGGTATGGTTGATATTGTAATCGGAACCCACAGGCTGTTATCTAAGGATGTTGAGTATAAGGATCTGGGGCTGCTTATTATCGATGAGGAACAGAGATTTGGCGTGTCACACAAGGAGAAGATTAAGAAGCTTAAGGAAAATGTTGATGTCCTTACGCTCAGTGCAACACCTATTCCGCGTACGCTTCACATGAGCCTTGTCGGAATAAGGGATATGAGTGTGCTTGAGGAGCCTCCGGTTGACAGAATGCCTATACAGACATTTGTAACTGAGCAGAATGATGAGATGGTGCGTGAAGCAATCAACAGAGAGCTGGCAAGAGGCGGACAGGTATATTATGTGTATAACAGGGTGCGTAATATTGATGAGGCTGCAAGCCGTATACAGCAGCTTGTTCCGGATGCCAATGTCGCGTATGCGCACGGACAGATGGACGAGAAGACGCTGGAAGCTATTATGTATGATTTTATAAATGGTGACATAGACGTTCTTGTATCAACGACAATCATTGAGACGGGTCTGGACATTTCCAATGTTAATACAATGATTATCGAGGATGCAGAAAATCTCGGACTGTCGCAGCTATATCAGCTCCGCGGGCGTGTGGGACGTTCTAACAGGACTGCTTATGCATTCCTTCTGTACCGCAGGGGGAAGATGCTGAAGGAGGTTGCGGAGAAGAGGCTTCATGCAATCAGGGAATTCACTGAGCTTGGTTCAGGCTTTAAGATTGCAATGAAGGATCTTGAGATACGTGGTGCCGGTAATGTACTTGGAGAAGCGCAGCACGGCCACATGGCAGCGGTAGGATATGACCTGTACTGCAAAATGCTTAACGAGGCTGTCAATGAACTTAAGGGAATCTCTAATGGCGCGGATTTTGAGACGGTTGTAGACCTTAATGTGGATGCATTTATACCTTCCACTTATATCCGCTCAGAAGCTCAGAAACTTGAGATATATAAGCGTATTGCGGCTATTGAGACAAGTGATGAGCAGATGGATATGCAGGATGAACTTACTGACCGATTCGGTGACCTTCCGCATTCGGCGAACAATCTTCTGACGATTGCCCTTATAAAATCAGTGGCGCACAAGGCAGATGTTCGTAAGATAAAGGGTGGCGTGGTTAATAAGGAAGACTGGCGTGTGGAGATTTTCTTCAAACAGGATGCGGCGATAGATGTGGCACAAATACCGGATTTTCTTGAAAGACATGAGCCGTTCCTTACATTCAGACCGGGCAATGATCCGTATTTTGTGTATGAAGCAAGACATAAGGACTTCCCGACAGATTCGGCATTTTTGGCGGCGTTGGAGACTCTTTTGGAGGGGATTCCCAAGTGCTGATTAAGACACGCTCTCGCTTGAATGAAAGGCGCAGCGGTACTAAGCTCGCCTGCCGCTATCGCGGCGGCTCGCTAAGTGCCGGCGCTTTCATACAGTCTTAATCAGCACATGGGAATCCCTATAGATGGGGGCGATGCGCTTCGCTGTCGCCCTTGCCCCGGCGATGCGCTTTGCTGTCGACCCTGTCCCGGCGATACGCTTTGCTGTCGCCCCCTGCCTCGGCGATGCGCTTCGCTGTCGACCAGGTACCGCCACACTTTTGTGTGGAGGTGGCTGTTTTTCTGAAGTGTGATATTGTGATATAGATAAGCAAATACCAATAAATTAAAGTGAATTACCTCTTCTTATAAAGAATCAGTTCGGGATTCGTCACGTTGGTTCCATTGACGTTATTTTTATCATATGTGCAGACCAGAATAAAGTCCATATCTGCAACAATGCCGAAGTACCTTTCACCACCGAATTCACATTCAAGCTGATTACCAAGATAAGTCTTCTGGTCATTGAGAAATTTTACTTTTGAATTATTCGGAAGTGTGTATTCGGGATTGACGTATTTTCCAACGAGAGCGTTCAGCTTTTCGACCTTAGGCATTCCTTCTATACCAAGCGCATTGATTTCGTTAATTAACTGATGCTTGAATTCATCAAACTGTCCATTGTCACTGAGTTCTTTATATCTTTTCCAATAATCCAATTGTGGAAGCAGATTTTTCAGGTAAGAGCGTGCCTGCTCCTCTGAAATATTTTCATTTACCATATTTTTTACACAGACATCAATCAATTCGTCCATATTGCTGTATGTGTAAGTTCCGTCGGCATAACACCATTTGCAATAGTCCTCATTCAATGAGCCGTCGCGGTCGCGGCCTATAATGGAATCGTCTTCAAGAGGCATTCCGCAGCACTGGCAGATGAGCCTGCGGGGTGCGCCCAGAAGTGTATTGATTGAAACATTGAACTCTTTGGATAAAAGCTTTAGGGTCTCTGTATTCGGAATTGTCTCTCCGTTCTCCCAGCGTGATACTGCCTGCCGTGTCACCATGATTTTCTCTGCAAGTTCATCCTGTGACATTCCTCTTTCGGTACGAAGCTGTAAAATGATATTTTTTGTTTCCATAGCTGTCACCTCCATAAACATATCATACAGACAAATCCATGTTATGAAAAGCAACCTGCTGTTGCCATACCATATCTATATGATTTGATCATCACTCTTTGGTCATGACTTTCTTGCATCACCTTAGTTTACTCCAGACCATAAGAAAATCTTTTTCATTTGTAGCGCTGTCAAGACTTTCTGACCGGATTACAAAATGTTCCCTTTGGTAAAAAGCAACTGCCCTGCTGTTTTTTTGGTATACATTTAAACTCATAGCAGGCTTTATTGCCTTTACATAATCCAGAAGCTGCCTGCCGATACCCTTTGAGCGCATAGTTCTTTCCACGAAAATTCCTTCTATGTAATTTTCGTTTAATCCTATAAAACCGCTTATATGTTTTGAAGCGTTATCTTCATATACATATATTTCAGCCTGTGGCAGCATGTCCTTAACCATATCGGCATTATCCAGCCAGTATTGTGCAGGAATAAAGCTATGTGCATCTATATTTGAATCCAGCCATATCTGCATAATTGGTAATAAATCATTTTCATTAAATTCACGAATCATAGTAAGCCTTTCAAAATGGAGGTTGTCTGGTAATTAATTAGCTTAACGCCTTTATCAGCCTGAAGACCTGCTTCGCGGTGGCAGAAGCGTTAAGGCGTGCGGTGTCAGGTGACATTGCTTCCTCAAGTGTAGTTATGCCGGTAAGTATTGGGAAAAATGCGTCGATTCCGTTATCGTTGCATACACCGGCATCATCTGAGGCGCATCCGCAGAATGCAATAACAGGTATTCCGTATTCCTTTGCAATTGCGGCAACGCCGGCAGGTGCCTTACCCATAATGGTCTGGCTGTCAAGGCGTCCTTCTCCTGTTACTACGATATCGGCAGTCCTGATATATTCGCGCAGATTGGTTGCCTCAAGAATTATGTGTGTGCCTGATTCAAGTGATGCGTTAAGAAATGTATGAAATGCGAATCCCAGTCCTCCTGCCGCACCTGAACCGGGGAAGCATGCATCAGCATTGCCGGATGTCATTCCGGCAATGTCTCCGGCGATATCCGCATAATGTGTCAGCCATGTGTCCATATCGGCAATCATTTGGGGAGTTGCACCTTTTTGCGGGCCGAACACAGCACTGCAGCCACTGGCACCACAGAGAGGGTTGGTTACGTCACAGGCAATACGGAAGGTGCATTCCGAAAGCGCAGGCAGTGCATTATCTGTTGTGATATTTTTAAGATTTTTAAGACCTATGGCACCAAAAGGAACCTGATGCCCCTTATCGTCAAGCATACCGAAGCCAAGAGCCTGCAGCATACCGATGCCGCCGTCATTGGTTGCGCTTCCGCCAATACCGATTATAAAATCGCGGCAGCCCTCGTTAATGGCATCCTTTATAAGCTCACCCACGCCATATGTAGTTGTATAAAGCGGATTGCGCATATCAGCAGGAAAATCCGCGGGAACCAGAGTGATTCCGGCTGCCTTGGCCATCTCGATTACGGCAGTGGAAGAGCCGTTGCTGTTTAGTATTCCGTACATGCTCTTTACAGGCCTGCCGACAGGTCCGGTTACGGTAATATTTTTAATGATGCCGTTATTGCCGGCTGTAAGTGCGGCAACTGTGCCTTCGCCGCCATCAGCAAGCGGTCTTATTGTAATATTGGCATCAGGCATGGCACTGCGTATACCGTCAGCAATACTGTTGCCGGCTTCGTATGATGTAAGACTTCCTTTAAATGAATCAATCGCAATAACTATTCTCATAGCTGGTCTCCATTCCTGCCCGGTTTCCGGGACATCTCAAGTCTGCTCAGGCACAAAAAGCTGTGGCTGCATGCAGCATTTATAAGATAAGTATATCAGTATATTTTAAAATGTCAGTAAAAATGTTACGGACTGACATATCCGGATTGCCGCATAAAGATTCCGGGCCATGTCAAGGGTTGCATGAACCGTAATAAGCAAATATAATAAATAAGTATGTATAAGCTATTTGTGCCTGCGGAATGGAGGATTGTTATGTCATTAGAGAGGGCAAAGAAATATCTTAAGGATAAAGGATTTGGAGACAATATTATAGAACTGGAGGATTCAAGTGCCACGGTTGAGCTTGCGGCACAGGCACTGGGCGTTGAGCCGGGAATGATTGCAAAGACGATGTCATTCATGCAGGGTGACAAGCCGGTGCTCATTCTTATGGAAGGAACGGCTAAGATAGATAACAGAAAATATAAGGACACATTTCATGTTAAGGCGAAGATGATACCATTTGATGAGGTTGAAGGAATCGTGGGACATGCTCCGGGTGGTGTGTGTCCGTTTGGAATCAATGACGGGATTGAGGTCTATCTTGACGAGAGCCTTAAGAGATTTGATACGGTATATCCTGCGGCCGGCAATGACCACAGTGCGGTACGGCTTACGATTGACGAGCTTTCGGATGCGGCCGGTGCGGTATCATGGGTCGATGTGTGTAAGGAACAGCAGGAATAAGGAGTTGTATGAAGAAGATTGTACTTGGAATACTGGCACATGTTGATGCCGGTAAGACAACGCTTGCGGAAGGGATTCTGCATGCATGCGGGACGATAAGAAAAGCAGGACGTGTGGACCATAAGGACGCATTTCTTGATAACGGAGAGATGGAGAGGGCGCGCGGAATTACGATTTTTTCCAAGCAGGCGAGAGTTACGTGGAAGGACTGTGACATAACAATCCTTGATACGCCGGGACATGTTGATTTTTCGGCTGAGATGGAGAGAACTCTGCAGGTGCTTGACTATGCGCTTCTTGTGATAGACGGCAAAGACGGTGTGCAGGGGGATGTCCATACTTTATGGCAGCTCCTTGGCAGATACCGCGTGCCTGTGTTTATATTTGTAAATAAGATGGACCAGCCGGGAACGGACCGGGAAGCTGTTCTGACAGAGCTTAGGAATAAGCTTGATAATAATATCATGGAGATTCCGTCAGACATAGCATCTGAGCCTGAGGCGGCAGAAGAGCTTGCAATGTGCAGCGAACAGCTTATGGAGGAATATCTTGAGAATGGCAGTATAGAGGCTGACTCTGTTAATGACGCAATCTGCGAAAGAAAGCTCTTTCCGTGCTTCTTCGGTTCGGCGCTTAAGGAGGAAGGAATTACAGAACTTCTTGACGGAATTAATTCCATGACTGAGAACATGGAATATCCTGAGGAATTCGGCGCAAGGGTATATAAGATAGGACGCGATGCGTCAGGTGTCAGACTTACATATATGAAGGTTACAGGCGGCACACTCAGGGTTAAGATGATGGTTGGCAACAGCCGCAGTGCTGATGGAGACAATGTATGGGAGGAAAAGGCTGACCAGCTTCGTCTGTATAACGGTGCGGGCTATCAGATGGCGGAAAAGGTTGAGGCAGGCGATATATGTGCGGTAACCGGACTCCTGAAAACATTTGCGGGACAGGGACTTGGAATTGAGAGTGAGAACTCGGCGCCGGTGCTTGAACCGGTAATTACCTACCGCCTTATTCTTAATGATGAGACTGACCCGGTTGTTGCGCTTGGCAAGGTGAGGCAGCTTGAGGAGGAAGAGCCGGAGCTTCATGTCACATGGCAGGAGGAGAGCCGTGAGATTCATATTCAGGTCATGGGGCAGGTGCAGATGGAGATTCTTAAGAGCACGCTTGCGGAAAGATTCGGCATTGAAGCTGAATTTGATGCGGGAAGCATTGTCTACAAGGAAACACTTGCAGAGCCTGTTGTGGGAATAGGACATTTTGAGCCATTAAGGCATTATGCGGAGGTACATCTGCTGATGGAGCCGGGGGAGCGCGGAAGCGGCGTACAGATTGCTTCGTTATGCAGTTCGGATGAGCTTGATAAGAACTGGCAGAGACTTATTCTGACACATCTTGAGGAGAGAATACATCCCGGCGTGCTTACCGGCTCAGAGCTTACGGATGTGAGAATCATTCTGATTGCGGGAAGGGCGCATGATAAGCACACCGAGGGCGGCGATTTCCGTCAGGCAACATACCGCGCCGTGCGTCAGGGGTTGAGAAGCGGGCGTAATATCCTGCTTGAGCCGTGGTTTGATTTCAGGCTTGAGGTTCCTGCTGACAACATAGGAAAAGCGATGTCGGATGTGACAAGGATGCATGGGGAATTCCAGCCGCCGGTAACTGAGGGAGATAAATGCATTCTCACCGGAAGCGCCCCTGCGGCAGCTATGCGTGATTACAGCAGGGAAGTAACAGCATACACAAGGGGACATGGCAGGCTTACATGTACCCTTAAGGGATATGAGCCGTGCCATAATGCTGAGGAAGTAATTGCCGGATGCGGTTATGACCCGGAAGCAGATACCGCCAATCCCACAGGTTCGGTGTTCTGTGCGCATGGTGCAGGTTTTGTTGTGCCGTGGTATGAGGTAAGGGACTATGCACATGTTGAAGATGGCTGGAAGCCGGATGACGGCAACGGCACATATACAGCTAATGCTGTGAATAATGAAAATGAAATAGGCGGAATCGCAGTTCCTCTCAAAAACGCATCATACAGAAGCAGTGAGCAGTACATAACACAGGAGGAGATTGAAGAGATATTCCGTCAGACGTACCGCAAGAAGCCGGAGGAATTGAGCCTTTTCAAGAAACATAACGGAAGAAAATATTCCAATACGGGAAGCCAGGACCGGACAGGCAGGGTATCGGAAAAACGCCATATACCTAAGCAGGAGCCGCTTGATGAATATCTGCTCGTTGACGGATATAATATTATATTTGCATGGCCGGAACTTAATGAGCTGTCGAAGGACAATCTGGACAGCGCAAGAAGAAAGCTTATGGACATACTCTGTAATTATCAGGGCTATAAGGGCTGTAATCTGATTCTTGTATTTGATGCATATAAGGTTAAGGGGAATCCGGGTTCGGTTGAAAAATATCATAACATTTATGTTGTGTATACAAAGGAAGCGGAGACGGCAGACCAGTATATCGAGAAGACAGTTCATGATATGCACCAGACGCCGCCTAACAAGGGAAGATACCGTGTGACAGTGGCAACGTCCGATGCACTTGAACAGATGATAGTGTGGGGCAACGGAGCCCAGAGAATATCAGCACTTGGTTTCAAGGCTGATGTTGAAAATGCATCACAGGGCATTAAGATGGAGAATCTGTAGTATAACCCACAGTGCCGCATGCGTTGCAGACAGCATCCATGGCAGCTTTATCAAAATCAAAATGCACACGTCCGCTTTCTGTTGCGGCACCAAGCTTATTATAGAATTCTATCGAGGGTTTATTCCAGTCAAGGCAGCTCCACTCCATGCCGGAATAGCCCTCTTTTGCTGCAATCTCTGCAACCTGCATGAACAGCGTTCTGCCAAAACCGTTTCCGCGGTATTCATCCTTTACAAAGAGGTCTTCAAGATAGATTCTGCCTGCTGCTGCAAATGACCCGAATATCGGGTAATAAAGAGCGTATCCGACAGCACTTCCGTCTATCTCAGCAATCAGAGCCCCGGCTGCCATGCGCTCAAAAAGCCAGTGACGAAGCTGCTCAACGGTTGCCGTCATATCCTGTGGGCGTTTCTCATATTCGGCCAGCCCGCGGATAAGTCCGTGTATTACGGGAGTGTCCTGTGGTGTGGCTTGGCGTATAGTTAGATTAGTGGTCATGGGAGTACTCCTTTTATAACTTTTTACAATAAAGAAAATGTATTCTTCGGAGAACTCATTCCTGGGAGAACTCATTCCCAGAAAAATCCGCCCACCGCTCAGAAGAGATAACGTCTTCCGTGATGAAGCATTCCGGAGCAGGGGCAAGCACATGCCTTGTCACATTGAATATGCCACGGGCATTGCAAAGGATCGATGGTGCATCACCAAACATTACATTGCGGGCAGCGCCGCAGTCAATATATGCCTGTGCAAGCTTTACAAAATCCTCAGATATGTGCGGCTGGGATGCATTATAATGCTTACGCATATAGACGGTATGGCTGTTGCCGGAATTGTCGATAACCGACAGCTTCATAGGCTTGTCTGAAAGGCGGTTAGGAACATTAAGAACTTCCTCGACACTATGTATATATGTGTTGCGGGCATGTGTGACACCTATCAGAAGAATCTTTCCGTCCGCGTCCTTAAGGCGGTCATAGCAGCCGCCCGGAGTGCATGGGGTGTTGCATGAGAGTTCGCCCGCTATATAGCTTTCGGCATTGCGCCCAAAGGCAGCAATGCTGTGTGTAGGATGCAGCGAACGGACTACACCCGGACGCTTGCGGAAAAGCTCCGTAAGAATGCCGACACAGCTTTCACTGTTGCTGACATCAAATACGGGATTGGATTCGTTCACAGTCTTCCATGTATGCGTAGGAAGCAGCAGCAGACCGTCTGCAAAGAATTCCATGAGCGCGTCAAGCACAGTGTCGGCACCGCCTTCAACATTGCCGACTGCTTTCATGGATGAATGTATAAGAATTGTCTCAGAACCTGTAAGTCCCATGGATTTCAGGTCATTAATAATGGATGATTTTGTCATGGCTGTCACCTTTTGCCCCTTGGTATTAGTTTTATGATGTCGGAAGCAAAAGTCCCCGACTTTGATACCAACGGATTGTTCCGTGCTTTGCACTCCCACAATCCTACCCAATATTCGCATATCGTGGGATTATCATCCCACTTTTATGCTCATATCGGGGCGGGTCCCAAGGTCTTTCACCCACATATGAGCAAGCTCATATGGGCTTAGACCTTTTGACCCTTGGTATCATTTTAGTATATATATTTTAACATTTATTTAAAATAAAAGCACTACAATACCAAGTATAACAAGGATTATTCCGGTTGCACGGTTGAGTGTTGCAGGTGTTGCTTTGTTGGCAAATACAGCGGCAATACGTGCCCATATAAGTGTAAACACTATGCAGAGCAGGCATACCGTAATATCAGGCATACCGCCGATTGCAAAATGTGAGACAGCGCCGGTGAAAGCCGTGAAAGCCATGATAAATACGCTTGTGCCTACGGCAGTCTTCAGCTCATAGCCAAGAACCGATGTGAGGATAAGAAGCATCATCATGCCGCCGCCTGCACCGACAAAGCCGCAGATAAAGCCGATTATCATGCCGCATATAACAGACTGTATTGCACGCTTCTTTGCGGATACACCCTGCATTGCTTCCTTTGTAGTCATGACAGGACGTACAATGAACTTAATACCGAGAAGAAGTGTCATAAATACAGAAAAATTACCCATTGCTGCTGAAGGAACAAGGCTTGATATATAGCTTCCGACAACAGTAAACGCAAGTACCGTAACCATCATGATAAGTCCGTTGCGGATATCAAGATTCTTGTTCTTACCATAGGTGTACGCTGATACGGCGCTGGCAAGCACGTCTGATGACAGTGCAATTCCGACTGCGATATACGGATCCATTCCAAGAAATGTAATAAGAATAGGACTGATGACCGCTGCGGCACTCATACCGGCAAAGCCTGTGCCAAGCCCGGCTCCCATACCGGCAAAAAATGTTACTATAACTGTTAATAAAAATTTACTCATGCTGACCTCCTGTATGTTGAGAATTAAGAATATTGTCAATGTTATCTTCCATTACATGTACAACATTGTTGAGAATACTGCGTGTATTGGCATCCATTCCGGCAAGAAGCTGATCCATAAAGCTGCGCTGGAGCTGCTGCCCGCGGCTGATGACATCGGATGCCCTGTCTGTGCAGATAAGCTCAACCTTGCGGCGGTCACCGTCAACAGTCTGCCGTGTCAGGTAACCTTCACGGACAAGCCTGTCCACATTCACAGACACAAGATTAGCCTTAAGCTTACGCACCTCAACTATGTCGCTTGCAGTACGGTACGCCGGATTATTGGCAAGAAACATAAGTATGTCAAATGCGGTCTGCGGCAGATTAAGCTCCTGACAAAGTGGTCTGCACATGGCATTGTAGGCAAGAGAGAGCTTTCTTGCAAATTCGATATTTATAAAGCTGGTATTGGATTTCAAGGTGTCACATCCTTTCTGAACATTCATATTTGAATAGTTCAAATTTGAAATAATTATAGTATATGCAGCGAAAATGTCAACCGTCATTTTTACTCGAAATGTGGGTAATATATACTATTTATGCAAAAATATATTGTAAAGCATATAAAAGAATGGTATGGTTATGGCGTAGATAATTATAGGGTGTAATTATCAATTGGGTGAGGAGTATAATATATTTTATAAGGGAGAAAAGGGATGAAAAACAACTTCAAAAAATGTGTCACAAGATTAGTGGCAGTGATGCTTGCGGCTGCAATATCGGCGGGCCTGCTTCCGTGTACATTGGTATATGCACAGGATAAGGAGAATCCGGTATATCCGTATACGATATTTGCCGGTTCCGGTGATGATGGTGCTATCACAATTAAGGCAGACAGCTTCAATGTTAATGGTGATATCGCAACGAATGGAACAATTATTGCATCGGGTAATCTGAATATAAACGGTAAAAAGACAGAAAAAGCCGGTGAGCAGATGATATCAGCGGTAAAAAGGCTTGAAGCCGCATATTACAGTGGCAATAACGTAAAAGACATTTCAGGGGATTTTCAGAAAAAGGATACTAATATAAACATCAACAATCCAATGCGTGTATCAGGCACGCTCGGTCTTCAGGGCAATGTGAGCCTTAATGCGGCAGTGATTGCGGACGGAGACATAACAATATCAGATGGAGTACTCAACTGCAATTCACCGTTAATCTGCTCCAGAACGGGCAGCATAACAATAGAGGCCGGCAGTGCGGGGCTTGGTGGTCTTATATATGCACCGGAGGGTGCAGTCACATTAAAATCAGACAATCTCAACCTTAACAATATAGTAATAATAGCGGACAATGTAATTATCAGCGGACTCAATATCAATGCCGGATATGGAAGAAGCGCGGCGGCAGCGATAGGAACCGAATCGGATGAGCCTGAGCAAAAGCCGGACACGCTTGATGCATTTATCCTGCTTTTCGGAGAATATGATACCAGAACAGGAAATATAGAGCTTGGCTGGATAACAGACTGTGAGGCAGCAGACTGTGAGATACAGGAGTCGGATGACGGAAGCTCATATTCAAAGACAGCCGCTGTCAAGGGCACATCCGAATATACATATGCCGTAAAAGAAGCATTTTCTTTAAAATACATACGCATAGTATTAACAGACTCAGAAGGAAGGCGCAAGACAAGCGAACCACTCATAATACGCAGTAATGGTGACGGCTACGAGGCAAAGATGGCGGACAGCGACAATGACGGACTTCCTGATGCTTATGAAAAGATGCTCGGAACCAATCCTGATAATGCAGATACGGATTCAGACGGTCTGACTGATTATCAGGAGATAGTGCTTACAGACACAGATCCATTAAAATTCGATTCGGTAACTCCGGGAATATCAGATGCCGATGCCGACAGTGATAACGATGGCTTAAGCAATATAAGGGAGATACAGCTCGGAACAAATGCGGCAAGGACGGATACCGACGGAGATGGGCTGACAGATTATGAAGAGTCAGAGATATATGGTACGGATCCGCTTAACCCTGATACGGACAATGACACCATATCGGACAGGGATGAGATATTGGCAGGGCTTAATCCGCTCAATCCGTCAACAAACGGTGTGCCTGATGCGGAATATACATTTGCCCAGACAATAAGCAAAGACAGCAATGTATTAAAAGAAATCAATACAGATGATAACCCGTATGAATTATCAATAGACATTACTGCGGCAGGATATGCGGAGGGCAGCATTGAAGTGGAAGAAAGCGGCTATTCCGCTGCGATTGCCAATGACATTATTCTTGGAAAGACAGCCGAAATCAGATATTCAAACAGAATCGATAGAATTACCGTTAAATTTTCCAATGTTTCATATGAAAGCAGCAAAGCGGAGAATGACAGCGGGGCATTTGCGGGAATAAAAAGATTCAACATATTCAGGTATTTTGAGGAAGTAAACATGCTGCTTCCTGTCGAGACATATTATGACGAGGCTTCAGGCACGATATATACAGATACGGACATGACAGGAACCTACTGCCTCGTTGATATGGAAGAATGGCTTGATGTAATAATGCCGGGAAACAGCGGCTCAGAGACAGCAGGCACGGATATCGGTGTGATGAGCTTACAGGCAGATACAGAGGTTATGGCTTTGAACGGAAGTCCCACAGAAGCAGCGCAGTATGCAGTAACGGTACCTGCGGGGAATTTTGAGATATCCCAGTACAGCGGACACGGATATGCAATATTTGACATGGACATGACATGGGAGGAGGCAAAGGATTATTGTCAGTCACTTGGCGGACACCTTGTTACAATAGGCAGTCTTGAGGAGAATATGTTCGTAAATGAGCTTATGGCTGCATCTAAGGTTACATATGCGGCGATGGGCATGAGTGATGAGGAAGAGGAAGGTACATGGGTGTGGATAACAGGAGAGCCTATGGACTTTACATATTGGAATCAATCAACACCAGAGCCTAATAATGGTTTTAATGTGCTTGGAGAGCAGGACCACGGATATATGTATGGTGATGGTACGTGGGATGACGGATTTTATAATGTGAGATATCCGTTTATATGTGAATGGGATAATGGCTATACAAGTGATAATCAGTATATGGCATTTACACCTACTGGCTGGAAATGGATAAAACTTAAGGACAAGCTGTCACCGAGAAATAAGGTCGATACTGATGAAGATGGACTTGTAGATTGGCAGGAAGTAAAATCGAATCTGCTAAAAACAGACGAAAATGATAATGTAATATTACCTACTTTCGAAGAAATATTAGAGCAGCTTGGCAGAGAGCATTCAATGGTAAAAAATGCAATTAAGTTATTTATTGATAATAATAGTGATATTGCAATAGATAAGTATGACAAAATTTTATCACAGAGAATGCTATTGCTAAATTCAGACCCAACCAAAGAGGATTCAGATGATGATGGACTTCTTGATGGAAAGCGTCAGTTATACAATGGAAGGGTAATGTTGCCAAAGGATACAGACCCATTTTATTATAATGGACCGCACGGAATATGGGATAAGCAGAAAGAAATGGTAGAAACTGAAAATATTCAGACGGAATATTCAGATAAATATATAATTAATCAAGACATTGAAAGGATTATTGTACCATATGCAGATCCTATAGTTGACACGTTACTACAGAAGCCAAATGTAGTTAATAAGTTATTTATAGGATATATGAAATATGAATTTAAAAGATATAGTGATATTCCGGGAGTTGATAATGTTGGCGCATACATACTTAATTTTATACATGATAAAGATAATGTAGCATATCATTCAAAGCCTGATACATGGCAGCGAGCATTTGGGTATAATGATTTGTATGATAAGGCGTTTGACTATGGAACTAAAATGTTAAGAAATAAATATGAGTTTACATATGAAAATAGTGAGTATGTACTGTGGATATGGAAGGGTGACTATTGGAACATGGAGAATGGGGCAGAAGCCGGTTTGTATGTATACAATAGAACTGAAAATGGAATAAAGCATTATAATGCGGTGGATTACGAGCTTCCAATGACATTATCCCTTTACAAGATAAAAGAAGATGGATATGATAACCTGTTTAATTGGGCACCGGATGAACCTCAATGGTGGATAACCGGATTTAGCAGGAAGGATATGTTTTTTATTAATCCTGATAAGCTCAGGATGATTTGTTCTGTGGATATGTCAGAGCATAGGGGACTTTTTAATGAGCTTAAAACATCATATGAAAATAAAGACAAAAATATTATATTCGATAACAACATGGTATGGGTTACTTTTTAGGAGCTAATCTTATGAAGAAAAGATTTTTATTTATAATTATTGCTATAGCGGTTGCTGTATACGGATACAGGATATGGCATTTTATCATGGAAATAAGAAGTGATTATTATGTGGCTAAAGAGCAAAAATGTAATGAAGAATTTGCTGAAGAGATACTAAGATGTTTTGACGAAAAAGACTCAGAACAATTAAAGAAACTGTTTAATAAAAATTTAATGGGAAACAGTTCACTGAATTCGCAGATAAAGGAGGCTTTTGCAATTTATGAAGGCAAGTCATCAGGTTATGAAAAATTAGATAACAAAGGTGTTTTTTCATCAAATGCAGATAATGGTATATATATAGAACGTAGTGTTGGTGAATCAATAGAAGGAATAACTGTTGGCGATAATAAATTTACAATTATGTTTATCAGATGTTCTTTAGATGCTAAAGATTCCAATAATGTTGGATTGGTAAGGGTATATTTAAAAGATGATAAACATATGAACCTCTCAATAATTGGAGATATTAGCACATGGGAAGTACAACAACTCAAAAAAAACCTAGATGAGCGTAATGGAATTACAGAAGAGTATATAGATGAAACGGCATCAATAATAGTTACGAACGGGCAAACAGATAAAGATAAAGTATTGCAGAATGGAAATGAAAACATAATCTATGTGGAAAATTTACTACAGAGTATGAACATGACACCATATGAAGGTAATGAAGAAGAGTATTCCCAATATGATTATAAATTCACTGTTCTGAATCGTAAGAATCAGATTAAAGCATGGTATACATTTAAGGATGAAAAATGCAGAGTAAGGGATAAAGACAGTAAAATTACATATTACACAATTGATGACACCTCCACCTACAACGAACTAATAGAATTTGCAAAATCGCTGGTGGATTAAGCATTACAATACACATCTGTGACAGACAGGCTGTGCCGACCTGTTTGTCACAGGTGCTTAGTTGCTAAGAAACAACTATGATAGCATGCATAAAACTGGGCACCGGATGAACCTCAATGGTGGATAACCGGATTTAGCAGGAAGAATATGTTTTTAATTAATCATGATAAACTCAGAATGATCTGTTCGGTGGATATATCATCAAAAAAAGAGATTTATATGGAAATGAGTAAAAAATTCAGAACAAATAAAGATATCATTTTTGATGATGATATCTATACATTATGGGTGACATTTTAGATAAGATAGGAGAGTATATGAATAAAAAAGTAAAATATGGCATAGCAGGTGCATGCCTGATGCTGATTATCTTCATTGTATATATGATATGTACATATAACCCGGACAGATATTATAAATCATATGAAGAAGAAAACTATGCTATCGCAATGGAAATAATAAGATGCTTTGACGAAAGAGATTCGGCAGCCTTGGAAAAAATGTTTTCAAATAATGTGCGTAGTCATAATTCAGTGCGTGCACAGATACAGTCAGCGTTTGCAATATATAACAGTAAATCGTCTTCCTGTGAGGAATTTTTTGATCAGGGTGTGTATGAAAGCAACGCAAGTTATGGCCGGTATTTGTATAAAAGTGTTGGTGCAGATATGAAAAAAGTGGTACTTGAAGATGGAAAGGAGTTTGATATTGGGTTTATCAGATGTGTAATAAATGAAAAAGATTCTGATGAAGTAGGAATGAGAAAGATATATCTTACAGATCCTGAGTATGGACATCTTGCGATAATAGGTGATGTTGATCATTACACTGAAAAGATAGTCAGACGTAATATAGATGCGTCTAACGGAATTACAGAAGAGTATATAGATGAAACGGCATCAATAATAGTTACGAACGGGC
>ENA-ORSL01000106-ORSL01000106.1-human-gut-metagenome-genome-assembly--contig:-NODE-106-length-96943-cov-8.207601_pt1 | contig 96943 bp, 100 predicted proteins | sample MGYA00242190_ERZ509157 | MGnify/ENA primary metagenome ERZ509157 (study PRJEB26280, sample SAMEA2338664) | human gut metagenome | biome: human gut; feature: human-associated habitat; material: faeces... | reverse complement strand
TTTAGTCCACCTCCACCCCCCGTAGAAGGCGTGTATGTTCCATAAGCACTAACTCCACCTTGTACTCCAAGATGAGCTGTTTTATTACTACTAGCACTAACTATTTCAAGTATATTAGGGTCTCCACTCTTTGTTCTAAGAATTATATTACCAATTTGAAAAGAACCACCAGTATTACTATCTCCAATAAATAAACCAGTAGGAAGATTATTACCACCTTCAACACCACCTAAAGATAGAACACTAAGTCTACTAAAGGTTTTCATTGGAGTAACATAATCTATATTATTAAAATCTGTACTATCTTGATTAGCAGTATGTAAATAGAACAATCTAATATAGTAGAACATTGTTACCATACTAGTACCTTGAAGAATAAAACTATTAAAGTTTCCACTAAGTACACCATTAGCATTCCAATGAATATTTCCTCCAGCTAAATAACCAGTACCATCATGTCGAAGAAGACTCATAGCATAATCAGTACCAGGAACTTTAGTTTCAAGTTCTTCACTAGTAAAAGTATCACGGTCTACCATAGGACCACCATACCAAGCAGCTATAGAAGTTTTATCTCCTTTTACAATACCATTCATACCAGCTGTAACTTTTTTATCAACATCTTTAAGTTGAATTGCGCTAGTAAGAACTAAACCTCCATTAATTTCTGTTGTTTGATTAAGAGCATCTTTAAGATATTTGTATGAAGTAATATCAGTACCCATACCACTAAGTATATCAGCTTGACAAATAGCAAGATATTGTTTAACTGTTTTAATCTTCTCTTGAAGATTCCTATATTTAGTATTAGCTTCTCCTATATTAACTTTAGTTATTTCAGTATTAGCGGCTATAAGTGTATTAATAAGGTTCTTATATTCAGTCCAAGCTGTTTTCATAACAGTATTGGCTTCTTCCAACTTACCTTTATTAGCATTATCGTTAGTAAGATATTTAGATGTAGTAATATTATTAACTTGGTCTATAACAGCAGCAACTTCATTACTAGCTTGATTTAACAAGTCAGTAAGTCTAGCTTTCTCAGAAGAATCAAGTACTCCATCTTCAATAAACTCATTAAACTTATTATTAATACCAGGAATTGTTATATTATTAATAGTATTAATCTTCTCATTTACTACATCAATAGCGTTATTTAATTCAGTTGGACCAACATAACGAACTTTCTTTTTCCAATTAGTTTCATCAAAGTTTGTATTCTTAGAAACAGCAGTAAGCATATCTCCTTTATAATACTTAACACTATTAATAGTAGCATCTTCAGGAAGAATCCAAAGGTCGCGTTCTTTATAACCTTTACTTATAACGCCAGTTCCAGCTTTAGCATCGACATAAGAATCTACAAATATAGAAGATTTACCATCTATAGTATCGAATACATCTTTAGGAATATCCATTTGTTCCCAAGCACTACCATTCCAATAATTAGTAGTACCATTACTAGTATTATACCAAATGTCACCTTCATGAGAAGCTTTATTTGTCCAATCAGTACTAGGGTCATCTACTTGATACCAAGTTTCAGCTTTACCATCAAGCTGACCTTTAATACCAGCAAGTTCTTCATTTATAGCATTCTTAAAATCATTTAAAGCTTTATCGTCAGATTTAACCCAATCAGTTCCATTATAAACCCAAGTTTCAGTTTTATCGCCAACTCGTTTAATCCATAAATCTCCTTTATCAAAAGGTTCAGTTGGAGTAGTATCAGAATAAAATATACGACGTTTGCTATCAGCTAAGTCTCCAGCAGCTCCAGCTTTATCATCTGCGGCTTTAGCAGCTTTCATAGCTTCATTAAAATCAGCATCTTTTATTTGTATCCAAGTAGTACCAGTCCAACGATAAGAATGATTGTTTTTAATATCATAAAATATATCACCAATATGTTCTGAACGAAGTTCATCAGTATTCCAAGTATTAGCAGGAGCATTATCTACAGTAGGTTCATAGTCATAATACCAAACAACAATACTTTGGTCTTTTTGTTGCTTAACTTCATCAACAAGATTACTAAACTTAGTTTCGTATTCATTAGTCCACTTTTGAATAGTAGCAATAGCTTCAGAATAACGAGAAGCTAAAACCCAATCATTAGCATTGAAAGAAGTTTTATTATCTGCAACAGCTCTAGCTATATCATTATTGAACTTTCCGTCAAGAGTAGCATTAACCCACATATCACCAACTTGATAATTAGTAGGTTTAGTCTCACCATAGAAGACTTTCATTTTACCATCAGCTGTAATTTGAGCTCTATTAGCAGCATCAAGTGCAGAAACAATATCGTTATCCTTAATACGATTCCAACGATAAGGATTAACATCATCATTGTATTTTGTAAAACGATAAGCATAACCGGTAGTTTGGTCATAGTACAAATCGCCTATATGTATTTTCTTTAATTCACTAGTATTCCAATCTACAGCAGGAAGATTATCAAGAGTAGGTACACCTTCATAAAACCAAGTTTCAATAGCACCATCAGTTTGCTTTTGAAGGTCTTTAATTACTTGGGAATTATTAATAAGATTATTTACAGTTTCTTCATCAACTCCACCATTTTCTTTAATATATTGGTCAAGGTCTTTATCTCCAATACTAGAACCTATTTCAAGATTAGCTTTAATATTAATCTTACCGTTCTTATATTTAATATAAGTTTTAGGATTCTCACCTTTATCTCCAATATACATATCACCATATACATTGAAGAAAGCTTTACCATTATAAACACCAAATTCTACATACTCTTTATTAAGTAAAGTATAATAATTTACTCCAGCATAAAGAGTAATACTAGGAGCATAATTATCAACAGCATTAAGAACTAAAGCTGTTTGACGTTGAGTATCATTTAATCTATGTCCTAATTGATTAAGAACATCTCCTGGAGCAGGAGCATCAGAACCAGAGTCAAAATCAATTTGACTTAAATCAACATAATGATATTTCTTACCATCAATATCTACAGTATCAGAACTAACATTAACTACAAGTCTCCAAAGATAACTATTTTCTACTTTATGATAAGTACCTTTCTTAACATTGAAAGTTTTAGCTTGAGCTTGGTCACCAACTTTCCATTTATTATCTATTTCTTCACCATCTTGTTCACCAAGAAAATAACAACGATAAACTTCTTGATTAAGAGTTTCATTTACAAAATTACCTTCTGCATCTTCTACTTGAGAAATACTCCAAACATCAGTGTTCTCGTCATGCTTAAATACTGGAGCATCTATCCTAATTCTATCTACATAAGCAATTTTAATACTACCGGCAGGAGAAATAACTAACTTACCACCAATAGTATCAACATTAAGTATTTGAAGAGTTTCAAATATAGCTTTAAGACGAACATAAAGATAATCTGTAGTAAGATGTGTTTTACCCATTTGGTCTACAGACCAAGTACCTCCTGTATAAGCAGTAGGTTTACCAATAGTTAATCCATTAAGAAAATCATATATTCCATTAATAACTTCATCATTTAATTTCTTAGGATAAAGAGAATCACTCTTTAATGCAGAATAAACATTAGTATTACTAGGAACTTTATTACTAGTAGTAGTTATAATATCAACACCTTTACTATAACCACCACCAATAACACCATTATCAAGACGAGAAATAATATCTTGATTAAGTTGAGCTTGAGAAAGTTTATATGCGTAATCCCACCAATTAGTTGTAGATTCAAATAGTCCATCGTTAACAATCTTATAAATCTCACTAATTGTAGGTTTACGAGTACCATCAATCTCTTGAATAGTTGCAGAAGCACTAATAGTTTCCTGGATTTCATTAATATCAGGAGTTACTGTAGTAGCTTTAACTACAACTTCTGTAGACTCTTGAGAAGGACTATTTGCGTCTATCTCATTAATAGCAGGAATTTTACTCATATTATTATTAATTATATTAGTAAAAGGAGGAGGACTTTCATGTCAAAATACTTTAGTAACTTAAACATCAATCAGATTAATAATTTAGTTATATATGCCTCCTCCTTTATTTGTATTTTAGCTTATCAAACTTTGATATGAACATTGTCATATAACCACTTTATTTAGCTTCTAAGTATACTTGATATACGTCCGTTATTAGTTAATCATAAACTAACTGAAAGTCGCTTAGAACGTAAATTTCAAAGAAATAAAAATCTTAAATAACATTTTAACGTCTGCATTATACGTAAAACCCCCAAGACTAATCTCTAGCCTTGAGGGTCACGGACACACATCTAGCATCGCAAGAAGCAAGGGTATTTATAGTTGAATAATACCAGCAGCTCTAAGTTGATTAAGTAGAGTGTTGACAACGCCAGCAAGACTTGCAGCAGTTGCAGTTTCAGTATCAACATTTACTATGTTTGTAATAGCTTTAACTCCACCAAGAGTTGTCTTAGTAGCAGCAGGTAATGTGTAATTTTGCAGATTAGCTAATTTATTCTTTTCTGCTGTAGTATAATCATTACTAGATAATTGTTTACCTTCAACTTTGTCTACTTTATTATTTAATTCACTGGTAAAATCCTTTAAAGTAAATTCTTTTCCCTTAGTAACCTCTCCATCTTTACTTATAGTATATTTAACTGCATGACCTTCATCTGTTATAATAAAAGCATTACCTCCATTAGCAGGAAGCCAACTTGCTGTACCATAAGCATGATTAATATTGGTAAAAAATGTACGTTGAGTGTCACCAAGTTTAGCAATATTAGCAGCTTTAGTTTCTTCGTCAATACCTACACCAAGTTCAATAATTTCATTAGCATTAATAAAATCATTAACTTTAACTCCTAAATTACTAATATCAGTTTTTGCAGTACCAAGCTCTTTATTGATAGCATCAACTTTAGTTTCTATTTTAGTAATATCAGCTCCATAATCTTGATTAAGAGCTTCTTTAAGAGTATTCTTATTATCAACAGAAAGACCTAAACCATCAATAGCTTTATTTATTTTTACCTTATCCATATTAATTTATTTTATTATCAATATTCTTATAATCATAACCAAACTTAGATAAGATTGGTTTAATAATCCAAGTCCAACTTACAGGAGCAAGTATAGAACTATTTACAATAAGTTTTACATCAACACCGATAGCATAATATATAACACTAACAATTACTATACTAAAAAGCAATGTAAGTTTCTTAATTGTTCTAGTTATATTACCACGACAAAGATAAATAAGTACAGTAACTAGTATATAAGTTAAAACATTAACTACTATACAATAAGTAAAATCAAAACTATTTATTACTTGTTGTATTATTTGATTTATCGTTTCCATTATCATTATCTTTAATTGCTGCAAATATACTTTTTTATTAGCAATATCAGCAGTAACTATATATTAATTAACACAATTAAAGCAGCCAATATTTATATTAATACTAGCTGCTTCAAATTATTAATGTTATCGACAATTATACCAATCAACTTGAATACCTTTACGACACATGTCTGCATACCAACGATTAAAAGCTATTCCATCATAACCATCAACATCATCTATTACATCTTTTACATATAGACATAAATGCAATCCATCAGGAACACTACTACCTAAGTAATCAGCTTTACACATATTAGCTACAAATACTGCATCATAAGGATTATCATTATTAGTTAAATGAACATTTGATTGTTTCATCATGTTATCTAACTGTTCTCTTGTTATAGGTTCAAGAGCCATTTCTGTTCCGTTACTATCTCTAGTAGTCATTTTACTAGTTGCAAATTCAACTAGTTTACGATTAAAATGTCTACCATTATAACGAAGATAAACAACCATATCTTCAGGAAGTTCATCATAAACATCAAAACCTTCTTTATACATAAGCTTAGTTATTATAAACGCCCCGTAGAAGACATAGTTAGAGAAGACTTACCACTACACTCTTCTACGGGGCGGATTTCATATTAATAACGTCCATAACGACCACGCTCACGATGCCCATATTCTTCTCTTTCGTGATAACGTTCTTCGTCGTCATAAGGATTACGACTTCTATACTGAGGGTCATCGTCATAACGATTATCCCTTTCTTCATACTTATCAAGACATTCTTCAAGTTCTTGAATTTCCATCTTCATACGTCTAATCTTTTCTTTAAGCTCAGACTTATTCATATTACGTTGTACCATGATTATCATAATTTTAATTTTTAGTTACAGCAGCTAGAATTTTAGCAATATCACCTTTCATTCCAGCAACTTCATTTTCGATACCTGCTATTCTTTCGTCACGTGCTTTATCTTTAGCAAATTGAGGATTGAGTTCTTTAAGAACTTCTTCACATTTAGTTATTTGATTTTTATAATCTTCAATATGTTCTATGACATAATTAGCATGTTGCAAAGTAGCTTCTACTTCAGATTGGATAGTTTGTTTACTTTCAGCAATAATAAGATTACCATTGTTATAACTAACAGAAGTGTTATTAGCTGGAATATTATTGTAATCAACATTACTACCATCTACTTTAACCTTTAAATTTACAACCATCATGTTAGTACCATCAGTAGCAAATACAGGTGTAGTAGCTCCAACAATTTCACCAATCTTAAATTCTATACCATTAGTCTTATTTAAAATATAAACTCGACTACCTTGATTAAGACCTGAAAACATTATACTATAAGTTGAAGTTTATTATTTTGTTTATCAAATACTATAATGTGAAGACCTGCTGTAAGAGCAGTAAGAGCTTCTCCATTACTTGCCAAGAGAGGAAGAGTGTTATTATTAACCATAATTTCAAAACCAGTTGCAGTAGTTGTAGCTGCACTAAAATTAATTACCATGATACCAGCAACTCCCATAGCTCTGAAAGTATGATTAGGCATACTAAAAACAGCATTAGCAGTAGCACTGCCAGCAGTCGTTTGAGTAGCAGCTACTAAAGGTATACCTCCACGATTACCAATGAATTCATTAAAAGCCATAATATTACCTCCTATAATTTAAAGCCAAAAACCATTAAGATTATTACAACCATTATACATACCATATTGATAAGCTATACAATTTGGTACTGCCTGGAATGGCTGATAAGGAACTGTTACAGTCTGAGGCTGAGCACACTTAATTTCATTAACAGCTTGAGCAATAGGATTTACAGCAGCAGCAATTTGCTGAGCAATTACTCCACTTTGATGTTCAGTAGTCAACTGAGTTTGCAGAGCATTAATCTTATCCTGCATTGAAGATTTTTCAGAAGCATCAAGTTTAGCAATAATTCTATCACCAATACCATCAATGGACTTATCTAAGTTACAAGTCTGGTCACGAAGAGCATAACCTACATCAGAGAATCCACGACTTACCGCACTGCCTACATCACTAACACTTTGCTTAATAGTATTAGTCTGCTGAATAGTAGCAATTTGATTCTGATAATTACCTTCAGTAATAGCATTCTTCAAGTTGCAACAGCAAGTAGCCAACTGATTAGCAAGAGTCATAGTATTCTGAGTACCAGCATTAAGCAGAGCACCAGTAGAAGAATCAATCTTACAACCAACTTGAGCAACACTATTATTAACCTGGCAAATAGCTGATTGAATCATGTCAGCCTTAGTACCAAACATAGTAGCTAATCTCTGAACAGCAGAACCATTACCATTAATAGCTTGCATGATAAGGTCTCTACCATCATTATTATTTACCATATTAGCAAGAGGACCAAGACAACTACCACAATTCTGACCCATATTGCCAAACAATCCACCATTACGCATAAGAGGATAAAGGAAGAACAAGAAGATTATCCAAATCCAATTACCACCACCAAAACCTCCATTACACATAAGTAAAGGAAGCAGACTGTTAACATCGTTAGAAGTCTGACGAGTTCCACCATCAGGGAACATAAAAATTTTAGAATCATCCATAACTTTACAATGATTATTAAGATTAATAAAATAATGAATAGTACATTAACTAGTATTTTGTACGTTGCAAAGATAAACATAAACTTCATTATACACAAAAAGATGATAATCGGATTTTGTTCCAATTATCATCTTAATTAATTGTATTACTACTATGATACTTATTTTCTTTTTATTTTCTATTTAAACGAAAATAGGCTCAACATCCTTATTAAGGAGTGTAGCTTCAGAAGTAGAAAGTCTAAAAGCTCTAGAACTTTCATAATAATCATTACTCATTTTAAGCAAATGTCTAATAGCTTGAACAGTTCTATTTAGAATAAAGTCTATAGTACTAATTGTAAATCCAGCATGAACCATTTGTTCAACAACAAGACATCTAGTCAATACAACATTTTCTTCTCTGGATTTTCCTACTACATCTTCTCTTGTAATAGACTTTGCCCCATCAATTCTAGTAACAGCACAACAATTAATAACATTGTCTATTACTCTCCAAATTAATTCTTCTTTCTTGTTCATAAGCAAGTCCTTAGTATCTAACTGCTTATTCTTCATCTTCTTTAGTTTTAAAATTTACTTCTCCAAATTTATTAACTATTTGTTTATTTACGTAGTTAATATAAAGATTAGCTCGTTTAATATTACCTAAAGCGTAAGCAGCACAAGCAGCTTGGAATATATTCCAACAGTTAAACATTATACTACCATCACCTTTACAACCATAAGAGCAATCATTAAGAATTGCTTCACCAGATTGACTAATGACAGTAAGTAATTTTATATATGTATCTTCCCATTCTTTAGGAATAGAAAGAACAATCATTTCTTCATCGTTCATAACAATCTAACTTTATTATTAAACTTGGCAATATCAAAACCTTTAATTTTGTCAGAGTTATTAAGTACTGCTTTATACATACTAATAGTAGTAAGTTTAAGTACTTTATCTCTGTTAACTATAAAACCTTGAGCAGCTAGATACTCAAGAGTTTTAACAACTCCTTCCTCTAGCTTCTCAAGGTTATCTATAGTGTCATTTTTGTCTATCATAAGAACATCTTATTAAGAATTAAACACTTTATTATTTATGTATATAGAATATTCATTAGTAAGAATAAGTAATTTATTACTTATTTGACTAATTCTATTTATAGAATCTTGACCATCATAAATGATAGCAAGACATTCATTAGTTACAGCATCAATCCACTCTTCTTTTAGTTTAGTAGCTACACAAATTCCATCCAATTCATAAGCAGAGAAAACATTATAAAGTTTATAATACTCTGTACTAATCACTTTGAATAAGTTTTGTTTTATCAGTACCTTATTCTGTTCAATATTGTTATGAATAATAATTTCATGACAAGTATTAGCAACAGCCCATTTAAAACTATCAAAAGCAGTACAAATAGCATTCTTTACTTTATTTCGTTCTTTAGTCTCAGCATCTTGAAAAGCTTTGTCTAGGACACCATTAAGTTTAACTACGTTTTCGCTTACTTGCTTTACAGCAGCAGCCATTTCAACGATAGGTCTATTCCGATCTTTAGCTTTAAACAAATCAACAAGCTTAATAATAAGAGTATAAGCAAGATAAACTCCACTACTAATAAGCACTGTAATATAAGAAGTATCTTTTATAGATTCAGCTATTATATCATTGATTTGATTAAATTCTTCCATAACGAAAATAAAAAGGAGAACTTCCCCGTAGAAGATGGATAGGTTCTCCTTATCAACTAATACCTATTAAAATGTAAGAATAGTATCAAGCAGACCAGTAAGTGTAGTATTGTCTGTAGGAACAACAATAGCTAACTCTTGAATAGGAGCTTCGTCACGAGTACGACCATACTTTCTTGGGTACTTGAATTGGATTGAATACATCTTATATGTTGTATCTTCTACTTCCATAGGATAACCAGGATAAATAGAAGCACCATCGCGATATACATTAGAGAAACCACGATTCTGAGCACAGAAAGAAGCAAGGTTCTTTACATAAGCTGCATCAAGTGTTGGAGCAACAGCAGCAGTAATATTAGCTTCAGTGCCAACCAAATCATCACCAGCGATAAGATTCCAGCCTTGATAATTCTTCTTAGCTTCAATAGTAATCTTAGCTTCAGTTACAATTACCTTGAGACCATCAAGCTGTTCATTACCAGCTTCAATCATATTAGTGAACTGGTCACCAAGTGACTTTGCCATAGCAGCAGCAGTAGTCTTATGCGAACCATTATCTGTAACAGTCCAAGAATAACGCTCATGCTTTTCAGTACCAAGCTTAATAAGTTGAAGCGTATAATCTTTACCTGCAACAGGCTCTGGAATAGTAATATCTGCCTTAAACATTGTACCTGCTTGAGGAGTAGAAATTGTAACACGTGCAGAAGCAAAATCAATAGGAATTACAACTGCTTGACTATTAGGACGACCATAAGCAATACTAAAATCAGCAGCAGGAGCAGCAGCAAGCCACTTGGAATCGTCATCATTCTGCCACATACCAATAGTACCAGCATCTACCTTGGTCAAGTCTTGCGGGTTACCAGTAGCAGTAAGAACTGCATCACTAGTACAAATAAATAATTGTCTCATTATTACTTAAATTATAAATTACGTTTAACTAACGAGAAGTAGGTTCATAACCTTCATCTCTAACATTATTACGGACATTCTCACGTTGTTGTTGCTGTTTAGCACCTTGAGCACCTACAATACCACCATTAAGAGCGGTACGATACAAATCCACGGCATGTTTAACAATATCAACGTGCATACTCTCAGGAAGTTCACAATCTACGTCTGTACCACCAATATCTTCGTTAAACTTAACAATACTAGGCTTACCAATATAAGATAAACGAATTTCATTTACTTCAAGACCGCCTCCAAACTTATAAGCATCTGGTGTAGTCTTAGTATTGGCATCAGGTTTATCAATGTAAAGTTCAATAGTGTTATCATGAATAGTAGCAACAGGACTTCGAAGACTTGGAGCCATTACAAAATCATTAACAACATCAGCGAGATATTGGTCATCTACAAGACGAATTGGGAATATATTAGTAGTAAATGAACCACTACTTTCAGTTTTAACATAATCAATGCTCAAATCTACAAGGAAGAAATACTCAATTTTATTAGGTCTACCATTATCTGCGCTACCAGGAGCAGCATATACGTTATCACCTTTTTTAATTGTAGTATCTTTAGCTTCGCTAGCTATACCAAAATTATCAAGAGGAAGAACATAACTTGCAATGTAATTAGTCTTTGCAGCAGGAAGTTGAACTTTAGCTTTCCATACTTTATAAAGACTTTTAAGAGCATTAACTTGATTAAGCTTTGAGTTATCAGTGATTACTCTATCACTGGTAGAACCAATGTTTTGAGCAATCACTTGATTTACTGTGTCCGAAATGGAGTTGTTCAGCAACAAGTCTATCTGTGAAGGCAGTATTGCTCTCACATTCTGCATACCCATTTGTTGGGCATAGTTTCTGAACATTTGGTGCATTTCAGCAATAGTCATATCTTTATCAATTAAAAGAGTTTCAATTTGTTTTCCAACTTATTCTTTAGTCCGTTATTGTCAGGATTCTTAAAGAATGCAATAGCATCATTAATATTAGCACCAACAAACAGACCATCAGGAGTATTGATTTGTTGATTATACTCTGAACGAACAAGTTCACCTCTAGTAATAAGAATTTCGATAAATGCTTTATCGAGAAGATTCTTGTCAGTAACTATAGAATTAAACTTCTTAGGGTCTTCAGTAGCGAACTTCATAAGGTCATCAACTTGTTCAAGAGCAGTCTTATTAAGACCATCAGAAATGTTAAGACCATTAGTTCTACAATACTGAATATAAGCAGCACTAACTTTACTAGGTGAAGATTGAAGTTCAACAAGACGTTCAATAGCCTTCTTACGTTCAACAATAAGCTTAACCTTACGATTCTCTTCTTTAGCAACATCCTTAATAAAGAAACGAAGAGTAGCATTACTATTAATAAACGCTTCATCTTTAGCTACATCAGGATAGTTAAGACAATGACGCCAAATAATATATTCCTCTACGTTATCAGGCATACCATACTGGTACTTAGTTTGCTCAAGACGAGTAATAGCTTCATCACGTTTAACAGCAGCTTTATAAAGCTCTGCTTCATTAGAGCGGTCTACCTTTTCATAAGCTGCAAGAATTTTATCTTCCTCAGCTTTAACAGTGAGATAATCTCTTTTATGATTATAATGGAAAGAAATATTAAGTTCCTTATCTCCATCATTAACATCAAAGAAAATATTATTAAGATAACCTTTAACTCTAGTAACGAAGTCTGGATGATTAGCAGCAACACCAATAATCTCTGGATAATAAGCAGCTAGCTCACCTTTATCACTCATAAGAATACGTACAGACTTAACAGAAGAACCTATAGTAGCTTTAGGCTTACCAAGAGCTTGCATATTAATTCTACGATAAGCAGAATAATTACGAACAGAAGAAATAACTACAGTCTTCTTTTCAAAATATGGAGCTTCAAGTTCTGCTTCAAGAGCAGCCTTTTCTTTAGCTTCTAATTCAGCTTGTGTCTGGTTTGCTGAAGAATTTGAACCTTCAGCAGGAGTATTATTATTTCCACTATTTGCAGGACTTCCTTTTGGAATTTCAATTTTAATATCAGTCATAGCAATCAAATTTTAAAATGTTAGAGTACACACTTGAGTTGGAAGAACTTAGTGTTACGGTCAACTTGAAGACCATAAGAATCCTTAACCTCATAACGAGATACGTCAATGTCTGTAGACAGAGTATTAGCAGGGAAACCACCCCATGATGCAGGAATTGGAGTAAGACCCTTAACAACTCCAGCAATATGCTCTTGACCCTTCATACGTACCTTACGAATATTATTATGACCATCATAAGAAGATGTATCAAGCATAAATGCTTGGTGAGAAGTCATTGGAAGACCAGTACGAGGATGGATATAACCATTGTCACGAGCATTGTCTGCAAATGTACCACGGTCGAGGAAACCAAGATGCTTGAGAGTAATCATGTGACCATCAACAGTCTTATACTGACGGAAGTAATTACCATAAGAAAGACCACTCTTAGATTCGCTAATCATCTTGTCACCAAGAGGAGTAACAAAACCATTATCACGAGCATCATTCTTAACAGCACGGTCAAAGTCTTCAACGAAACCCTTACCACAAGCAAGAACTACATCCATATTACCGGTATCAGTATTGCGGTCAAGAATATCACCGATAGTACGATTCAGCTTATTAAGAGTAAGTTCCTCTCCATAAGTATCATAGTTACTTTCACGACAAATCTGTTGCATACCAGCAGTATGTGGAATAGGCTGACCATTGTCTTCATCAATAAGAGTAATCTCACCGTTTACAGTCTTATTATATTCTGCAAACCAAAGACGCTCTTCATTCATAACACGTTGCTGAAGCTCAAACTGGCGCATCTCCTCATTCATCCAAAGATTAGTAGTACCACCACCACTAGTCTTAAATTCATAAGTAACAACAGTATTACTAATGTTACCAGCAATCTCTTTACTATAACGATGGAACTCAAGTTGAGAAGTCATCTTACCAGGTCCCATAGTATTAGTACGATTACCCTTTGAGAAAGACTCTGGAATAGTAGGAGCAGTCAAAGACCAAAACATACCTACACCAAGATTCTGAGCTACATTAACATAAGCATTTGGATTAGGATTTGTAATACGAAGACGATACAAATAACCACCATGAGAACCATGACCAAGGTCTTTCATAATACGAACTTGAGTTACACCATCAGGAGCAATCAAACCATACTGCTCAATGAACCAGTGTGTCTTAAACTCAACTTCAAAAGTAGCACCACCTTTACCAGGAGTAGTATTAGCAGTGTTAAACCAAAGTACAGAATCATTGAACTTCATACGACCCATAGTCTTCCAAGTCCAATCAGTAGTAGCAATATCTACTACACCAGCAGTACCTTGTCCTTCTGTAAGGAAATTAAGTGGGAATCTATCATCATCCATACCAAAAGTATAGGTGAGCATAGAATTAATCTCACTAGGTTTGGTAAGCATAAGATGAGCAATAGTTTCCTCATTAGAATAACCACGGTCATCATAGTTACCACGTTGCACTTCACGAATTGCGTACATAGTTATTAATTAATTAATTAAACATTTAGCTAAATTGAATATTATCAATAGCTTTATTATTATTAGTTTGTGGCTTAGTAATTCGTACAGCACCATGACCTTTATTTCCTTTGGCAACAAGCTTTAAAGTTTTAACCTGCTCATTATTAATAGCCATCTTAACAAGGTCTTTATAAGTTCCACCTGTGAACATTAACCAAGCACTAAGTAATTCTTGATTAGTAGCTTCCTCTGGAGATTGATTAGCAAGCGCACGCTCATAAGCAGTAGCAATATTACCATTTTCATCTTTAATACCACGAGAAAGATAATCATAGAAATCATTTGGAGTAACAGTAACTTTTTGTCCATTAACTTCTTTAACAAGAGATTCAGGAAGTTTGTATCCTCCAATTTCACGTTTATCAATAGTATCTTTAATACCTTTCCAATAAGCAATAGTTTCAGCTTCTTGTTGTTGACGTTGAGCTTCTGCTTGTTTAGCATAAGCTTCATCACGTTCTTTATCAGCATTCTGAAGGTTAGCAAGTTGAGCTTTAGCTTCATCATAAAGACCGCCAGAGTCTTTAAGATACTTAATGTAATTATCATTAAGAGAAGCATTACCAAATTCTCTAGCAGCAGCTTTAATAATAGCAATCTGTTGCTCTTCAGACTTCTCATCAACAGTAATACCTGAACGGTCAGGACGTTCACCAAAACCACGAGGGTCACCACCATTTACAGTAAGATAATCAACAAACTGCTTGAGAATAGGATTGTCAACAAATACTTTATTGACAGCAGCAGAAGCTACTTCATTGGATTTAAGTTCAATAGCAGAATTAATATAATTCTTAACACCTTCAATGTCGTCAGTAAATTCAACTGGATTACCATTCTCATCAGTAATATCAATATTCATAGCTTTACGAATATTTTCAATATTTACCTCAGCTCCAGGTTCATCAACTTCAAGTGATTTAATCCACTCGTCAACATCTTTAGCTTCTTTAAAAACTTTACCATCTGCATCTACAAGGTCTCCATTCTCAGCAACAGTATATTTCTTGCCTTCAAACTCGACATTTGTACCTACCTCAAGACCCCCCGTAGAAGAGTTGGATGGATTGTCTTTGTCATTATCCTTATTATCAGGATTGTCATTGGCATTATCGGGGTCAGGATTATCTTTATCATTTCCATCACCGTCTTTACCGTCACCATCTTTATTATCACCAGAGCCATTACCACCGCCATTATTGTTATCAGTGCCGCCTCCGTTACCTTGGTTGTTATTGGCGTTAGTACCACTACCATTACCACCGCCATTTCCAAAATCAATATTATCAAGTTCAACCATCAAACGATGATGCTGACCGAACCCAATACTATTACGAAATACAAACATAGCTTTATAATTTAAATGATTAATAATATACTAACACTTGTTAGTTGCTGCAAAAGTAATACCTTTATTTATAGTATGAAGAAAAGCATAAGTTATTTAACTATCATTATTAGACGTTTCAGCAAACCGATTATTAGTAGAATAAAGGTTATTAATGTCATCAGTTTGAGCATAAGTTTCTTATGCAACTCCAGTACTCTAACCTATTGTTTGCGTATGTTCTCAAGTGGCTTTATTTGTTGCAAACATTCAAGTACATGCAATTTCCTTAACGTACAATCAATCCAATCTAAGTGGCTTATAAGTTAATCAGCTATTTATAGATAACGTCTCAAAATTGAATTTAAAATATTAAATAAAATTTTATCACATAAAATAAAAGGAGCAATACTCTCACGAGCACTACTCCTACACATAATATAATCAACAAAATAAACAATTTATTTCTTATCGTACTTATTCTTATTTGTCTTTGCTATCTTTAATTGATTAGCCATTTCTTCTCTCTTTACTTGACGGTCAGCAGCTTTATTGTAAGCATCCATAGCTATCTTCTGTCTTTCAAGTTGAAGTTTAGCAGCTTCAGTAGCTCTCTTACTTTCCTCTTGAATACGAGCTAATTGATTCTTAGCATATTCATCATTTTGAGGATTTGTATCACCAAGTAAAGCTATATCACCTTTAGCATATTCAAGCTGTAAATCGTATTGTGCTTTAAGAGCAAGTGTTTCTCTATCTTGTTCACCTTTAGCAGCAATCTTTTGTAACTCAAGTTGATTAGCTTGTTCTTGAATAGCTTGGTCCATTTGTTTCATTTGTTCTTCATGTTGTTGCTTTATTTGACTAAATTTCTTAACGGCATCACTAATAGCAGCAACATTATCTCCAGTAATAGCAGCAAGAGCAGAATCCAAATCACCATTCTGTGCAGCACTAAATGCCCATTGTTTTAATTGCTGAATCTTATCCATTTCCTTAGCATTGTTTCTAACAGTAGTACTAAGGTCAGAACCAACAAACGAATTTACATCAAGACTAAGGTAATGTTTCTTACCTGTTGTTTTATCAATATAAGATGTTTCTAGACCTTCAATATAAACACATTTAGCAAAGTCTAAATCTCTATTATAATCAGCACATCTCATTTGGTCAAACATTTGGAATATTACAACAGAACCAGTACTTGATTGTGCAACAGCAGTTTGTGTAGTAGAAGCTCCAGCAGATTGAGCAATTTGTCCATAACGTTGAGCATTCATATCAACAAGTTCACGAGCTTCAAGTTTAATAGCTTCTTTTAGATTACTAAGTTCTGTAATATATTGACCCATATTTACATTAAGTAATCTAATGTTTTGCATCTTAACTCCTGCTGCATCTTCTTCATCATCAATAGGAAGTACACCATCAGCAGCCATTCTATATATAGCATCTTCTGTATTATTATATACAAGAGACTTAGGTAAAAGCATAATAAGCATTTTATTCTTTGCTATTACCATTTCTTGATGATAAGAAACTATATTACGAAATACTTGAAAAGGAGTAATAGTTTCAATGATACTAAACTTACCAAAATAAGGAAGTACTTCCATAATACCATTATAAGGAAGTTTACCTTTACGTTCATAAAGTATAGGTCTAGCTTTAACAGGATAGATACCAGTAAATCTAGTTCCTATTCTATAACCTTCATAAACTTGAGGTTTATATTCCCATTCAATACTAATATCACCGGCTTCTTTATTAAACTCATAATCTTCTTCTACAACTTTTTGTTCTTGAAAACCAAGTTGATTTACAAAAGTAAGAATACCTTGACGAGCAAAACCTTTCCAAACTACATGCCAAACTTCATAAAGATTACCATTACGAGCACTAGGATGTTCATCTTTAGTTCTAAACATTCTACGTTCTTCGTCAGTAAACTTCTCGCAAACATTAGCATAATGTTCAAAGTATTGGTCATATCTTAAAGGAACAGTCTTTGTATTATAAGCTGCATCATTATAATATTTATCAAGAAATGCTCTATCATTATCATCGAGATAATCATCAAAAGCATCAAGAATTTGATTATAACTCATCTTCATCTTTCTAGCAAACATATCATGGTCTTCAATCATATATTCACTATTAGGAATAGGATAAGCTTCCATCAAAGGAACACATTCTTTAATAATCTTATCTCCTCTAAGTTCAGTATATGTATAACATTCACCAAAAGCACAATAATTAAAGAATGCAGTAAGATAAATATTGAGGTCATTAGTAATGTCTCTAATATAATTAAGAATATCTTGACCTTGCTTACTTTCTTTATCTATATACTCCTGATTAAAGTTATGCATAAATTCCTCTGGGTTAGGCATAACATCTTGAGGATTTATAGCTTCTACAGATTGACCTTGACCTTCAGCTTGTTGAACAGCAGCCTGATAACGTTTTTGAAACTCTTTTTGAAATGCTTGTTGAGCAGCTTCCATAACTTTTTGTTTAAGAGCAGCATTTCTATTAAATACTATATCAGGATTATTAGCTCCTACAACAAAGTCATGAGGATTTTTAAAATACTCTCCTATATATCTACGTATAATATCAGACATAATATCATAATTACGTAGAGTAGCAGGAAAGTTCTTAAAACGTTCTTTACTAGCATTGTAAGGATTAAGAGTTTTTCTATAAAACTCTTGAGGTAATTCACCATGTAGAATACGAATCTTAGTTTCAGTATCACTACGGTCATTCATACTAATTCCTAAACCAATAATATAATCAATACTATTAGTGTACCAATAAGGTTTTGCTTTCTCAGAAGCACTAACCTTTTGTTTAGGAAACTGATAAGTTAAATTGTTATTAAACATACGTATATTTATTTAGTTAACTAATTATTATGTAAACCATGGACGTTCCCAAATATTATCATTATAATTTTCAATAGTAGCTTTCTTACGATGAGCAAGTTCTTTAGCAGCTTCTACATCATTAAGTTTCCATTGGAGTGCATGTATCAACATTTCAGATACTCTATCAAAATTACCTTTATCGTTCCATTTAAGAAGTTCAAGTATAGTTTGATAATCATAAATAGTCTGAAAGAAATAAAGAGGTGTACCATCGAGTTTTTTACCAACTTCACTATACAACATTTCTTTAAGTAATCGAAGTCCTTCAAGAACTTTAGTAGTACCTTGACCGCTACCACCACCCATATTTACACCATAAGATGCAGTAACTTTAGCTTTAATAGAACTATCCCAAAGTTCTACTGGGTCTTTCATTAAGTACTTTAAAGCTTTCCATTTAGTGAAATTACTAACAGTTTCACCACGGTTAACCTCAACACCAGTAGTACCAATACAATTATAATAAACAGCCATAAAGTAACATATTCTATCAGCTTCTTCAAGTTTCTCAGGACGACCATAATATGCACATACTACTTTACCTTTAAAGCCATTATATTGTGTAGGATTCTCCCAAACTTTAATACTATTATGAGAATGTTTATTAGTGATACCACTAGTTTCTTTATTTACACCTACAGGGTCATAACTTATAGAATATTGACCTTTTGGAATACCAACTTCATATTTACCATTTTCATTAACATGATTAACTCTAATAGGTTCAAACCATTTACGAACACAACCATGTGGATGTTCATGTTGTTTACGAGGTACACCTTGAATCCAATCAAAGAAATCTTTATTAAACTTACCTCCTTCTGCTTTAATACGAGCATTAGTTTTAAATATTACTTTACCATCAGCATCTTCAAAGAACATACCATCATCAGATATATTAGTGTAAGCTGGGTCATTTTTAAGTACTTCTTCCCAATTCATTAAGGCTTCAGAACTAAATAAGTTTTCACTAGTAGAACTAAATGATTCACTAGGCATATTAGCATACTGACCTAGATAATTAATATAATCACTAAAAGTTTTACTATGAACTTTCTTATCAGTACGTTCTTTATAAGCAATTCTAAGACCCATTTCAATGTCAGAATTACCATCAGCATCCATAGCATATCTATCACCAATCTGACCTTGAAGACCCCAACAATAAGGTTTAAAATAACCACAAACTTCATTACGAGAATCTTTATCCCAAACATTCTCAAAAGCTATAAAATGAAAAGCAGATGGATTATAAAAGTTACGTTCAAACGTTTGCATATTACCACTAGTAGCAGTACCCCAAGCAAATAAGTTACCTGTAACATAACTACCAGTACGCATAGCAGGTTCAGTAACATTCATATATTCATCAAAGTTTTCCATAGTGGAAACCTCCTCAGTCTTAACACTAACAGCATCCTTACCAATAGCACAATCTGGATTGTTATTTGCAGAAGCACTAAACAAAGCACTATTCCAACTATTTGGACTAATATCACCATTAGGAAGTTTAAAACCTAGAGTAAAGTTTTCAGCAGCACGAGAAAGAATACCACGTTTAAAGAAAGTCTTATTCTCATAAAAATAAAGATTACGAATAGTAAAATCAGTAAGACCGCCACGCTTAGTAAGATACTTACTATCAGCAGCAACATGAATACAAACTTTATTAGGTTGAAGATTTATCTTATTGGCACTATGACTAGCCATAATATAAGAGAAACCACCACGACGAGTTTTATCAATAAGAAGATGAAAACCGTTAAGTTCACAAAACTCTATGATAGCAAATGTCCAAAATTGAGCATCTATAAACTTAGGAAAGTCTTGTTTCTTCTTAGCAACAGAACCTCTATCAGTATGAATAATAGTCTTTTCATCAAGCTGTTCAATAATAGTATAATTCAAATAATTATACATATCTCCACTAATATGAAGATTACGAACTTCACCATTACGCATAAAACATGGAGCATCAAATCCATGTTTACGTCTATACTCTTCTCTTTTACGTAATTGACGATGAGGAATACTATCTTCTTTATATAACGTATATTTCTCACCATTTATATGATATAGAGAAGCCATTTCAGTAAGAAGATTAGTATTAACAAACTTATCTCCTTTACGTATATCAAGAAGAAAGCCACCACTTTCTCCAATCATAAACAAATCATTAGGGTCTTTATAACCTGCTTCTCTAGCATGTTTATATTGTCCATGATTATCGTTTATATATTGAAGAAAAGGGTAGCTTTCAATATACTTTTCTACAGTATGATTATCACTCATTTTATTAAACTTAAAATTAGTAATATAATAGCACCAGCAGCACCACAACAAGCAACATTACGTTGTTTTGTTATTTTCTTACATGACCTATCCAATAGTATATATCTTTGTCTAGCTTGTTCTGCAAGAACACTATCATTTCTAATAATTTGTCGAAGGTTCTTATTAATATCCTTTTCATAACTTAATTCTATTAGTTTAGCATTAGCTTTACGAATATCACTAATCGCTATAGTTATACTATCTTGTTCTATCCTCCCCGTAGAAGGTGTTAATGATTTACTTGATGAGTTTATAGAACAACTTAATAGTACTATCATTATCAAGAGTTTTAACTTCAATAACTTTTGCATTTTTAATACTATCTAAATTATCAACTTCAATTCTTAAACTATCATTATGTTTTTGTAGTTCAATATTTTGTTCAATAATATTGTTATTTTTAGTATGATAATATTTTCCAATAACCATAAAGCAACAAATAACAAATGTAAGAACAAGAACTACTACAAAACCTTTACCACTTTCATTACTAAAACTATCCATTACTTAAATATTTACTAAAAGGTTTATAACTATGAAGGTTATTAATAATTTCTTTATCAATATCTTCTTGAATTTGAGAAGGACATATAAAACCGATATTCTCTTCAGGAATAACAGTTTTAAAACCTATTGGTGTAGGAAGAGTATCCATACCATTATCTTTAGAACAAATATCATTAATTGCTTTTTCTAAATCTTTTATAGTAAAAGTACCTTGAACTACACCATCAACAAGAATACAAGCCATCACAAATCCTCCTCATTAATTAAAGTATAAGTAAATAGTTTACCATATCCTTGACTAATTTGTCTATGAGCAAGTTTCATAAGAGTATCAAAATCTTCTTTATTAGCAAGAACTTGACAACCAGCAGACCAATTATCAACTTGAGTAGAATGTTTTCCTGCTTTATGAATATTGATACCAAACGTACCTTCTTCTATAGTCTTTGGATTAAAATCATAAACAGCATCTTTATTGTTATCTCTATAAACTTTTACAGGTTTATATTGAACAATTGCTTCATACTTACCTTTATGATAACCAAGTTTCCAAGCAGAACGATATTGACCAGGAACAAGTATAGCGCAACCTTTATAATTTACAGGTTTAGTCATACTAGTAATACCAGGCTCAGTAGTAGCAGCAAATATATTTCTAGATTTGATACCATACATATCAATATATTCTACTACAATAACATCATCAAATTTATTAGTAACATTATTGCCAGCATTTCTAATACCAATAATGTTAAGATTATACTTACCTTTATTAAAATAGGCATATCCTTTATTGATGAGTATTTTGCTGAAATCAGCTTCACTTGCTTTATTAAATAATTCTTCATTCATATTATTTATTATTTATTATTTGTAAACCAATCAGGATTAGGAACCATACCAAATAATCTATCTAGAGCATCAACTACTTCTTTAGATTTTTCACTCATTGGATTTTTATATTTCTTACGTTTATTATTTCCCATAACATTATTATTTTAATACACCAAATACATAAAATGTTCCAATTTCTGGAATACCTTTACAAACATATTTAATATTATCGACTTCTTCAACATGAAGAACTCTAGTATTAATTTGTCTTCGTCTTGTCATAATTCATTTATTTCTTTACAAGGAATAAGAGTAATAGTTACTCCATTATCAAAATGATAATCATCCATAACAACACCATTAGGTGTAACATTTCTAGTTTTATATTCTACCATTGTATTTCAGTTTGTGGATTTAACAAGCCTTGTTTATTAAGTTTAATTCTTCTATCTTGAAACATAGCATCTATTTCATTACGAATATAATTAATCTTAAACCAAGTAACAACTTCCTTACCTTCTTTATCAATCTTATACATACCATGAACATCACGATAAGGCATACCATATTTATTCTTTTCAAAAGGAGTTTGAATATGACAAAGACCTAGACCAACACAAGGAATACCTAGTATCATTTCAGTCATTCTAGCATAAGTAGATAATTGCATAGTATAATGATTACCATTACAATTTTCTAGATGAGCAAAAGGAGGTAACATAAACTCATGAGTATTACACCATTCACTAGTAAGTTGAATAGGTTTAGTAGTTTTATCTTTACGATAAAAACCACTAGTAAAATGAAGACCATCTTTATTAGTTTTCCAATCAAGAATAACAAATCTATCAGGTCTAACACAAAGAACATCTATAGTACCACTAAGAAGTAACTCTGGAACAAATACTCCAATTTCAGAATAAATAGTATATCCTTTATTTACATAATATTGAAATACTTGATATATTTCAGGATACTTATTATTAGTAGCTTCTTTAAATTGTTCTATATCTAGAGGATGTGCTGTAAGATTAGGAATATCAGCTACAGTTATACATCTACCACTTTTAACTTGATTAAGATATTGAATAGCATCTTTAAACATACTACTTCCTTTAATACCATCTTCAAGTCCATTATGTGTAGCTGTACCACGTTCACAAGCTTCTTTAGTTATTCTTTCCCATTCAGCTTCAAGTTTACGTTCACTAATACCACGTTCTTTAGCTTTCTTTCTAAGCCAATATTTTTTATCGAACTTAGGACAGTAATTCTCTATATTAGTAGTTACACTAAGATATTCATTACCTAAAGAATCGGTATATTTATGTGGACCTTCATCAAAATAAAGAAAGTTATTTTCATAAATACTATTCATAACTTAAACAATATAATGTTAAACATAATCAGCAGCATTCATACTACTAGTAATAGCACCACCACCTCTAGCTTTTTCAGACTCTTTTTCATACATAAGATTTTCCTTAGCTTCATTTAAAGATTTTAAAGTCTTAGGAATTTCAGATGCTTTAGCAGTAACTTTATCTACTAAATCTAAAAGAGTACTTACATTCTCTATAGTTAAATTAGCTCTATCTCTAAGCTTTTCATTAAGCAAAGCGTTAATAGAATCAACTGCAATATTTACATTATGTAGAGTTTTAAGAAGATTCTCAACAACTCTGCCAGCTTCTCCTATATTTTGAGCATAATATCTTTTGATTATCTTCAAAACAAGAGCACTAGGTATATAGTTAGCTGGAAGACCAGCTTGTTCTATAGCCATTTTAAGAGCTTCAGCATCACTTAAACCACTTTGTTTTGCAGGAGACTTAGGGTCTCCAAGATAATAAATAACTATACAGTCTTTTACATAACCGGACTTATCTTTAGACTTATCTCTAGTATAAAGCTCTCTAACGTCTTTATCTATTAATTGACGAATAGTTGGAGCTTCAGGCATACCATTTTCATCAATAAGTAAAAGATTATCTATTATTAATCTATCTCGTTGCATGGTTCAGAATAATTTAAACAACCTAAACAATAAAATCTAATATTAGCGTAATATTTACCACGACGTTCAACACATTTCCAATAAGTTTTACCATTCTTATTAGCCATACGTGCAACTTGATAATTATATACTTTTGCTTCATTGTCTCTAATAACAGCTTCTCTCATCATTGCAGCTCTGAAATTTTCAAAGTTTTCAGGAGTCATGATTTCTTTAGCTGCATCTAGAGTTTCTTTATTTTCAGCATAAGCTTTTGAACCAGCTTTTCTTTTAATCTTACCAAGATAAGGAATAGCAGTAACTTCATCAGCTTCTAAATGACGTTGAGCATCTTTTTCAAGTTGAACTAGAATCATCATGGCAACGTCCTTATCTATAATATTATCATCTATAGTTTTAAGTATAGATGCTTTATTTTCAATAAGAACTTGTTTACCAGTAGAACTAGGAAATTTACCTTCTTCTAAACCTTCATCGTTTATTTTATATTTCATATTAGTAATATTATTAACACTATAATATGAAGCTTTGGGAGCATAAGCTCCCTTAGCTTTTTAAGCCTCCCCGTAGAAGATGTTCAATGTAGAATTACTTACCCATATCAGTTTCTCCAGCATTAGGAGCAATATAATATTGACTAACAGGAACATACTTTCCTACAGAACCATGAATATTACAAACTGGAACAATCTTAAAATCTACGAAATAAGTAGGAACTCCAATACCCATAAGTTTCTTATTTAAATCAGTATTAGTTTGAAGAAGATTAAGTAAGAAACCAGGAGTAAGAGGATTAGCAGGAGAATTAACATGATGTCCCATAGCAATGTCACTAGGAGAAATAACTATAGTTTCACCAAGTTTAACGCCTTTAATAAACTCATCATCAGTATTACTCTTAATCATAACAGCAACACCACTCACACTTGCATTCTTATTCTGTTTACTAACACTTACAATAGTAATAGGACGCTCTTTAAATACAACAGCAATAAGAGCATAATCATTACCAACATTAACATGCTTAACGTAATCAGCAATTACATTCATGTTAACTTCACTCATACTAGTAGGCATACGAAAGGTCTGATTAAGACCAAGATAATTAACTTTTAAATCAACCATAACTTTATATTTTAAATTAATACTTTGAATAGTGTCCGTACTATTAAGTTATTTCAGCCTACAGAACTTAACTTAGTAAATAGTAATACTGTAGGTGCTAGAAATACTGCTGCAAATATAGATAATAATAATGAAAGTAATAATAGTATTAGTAATAAATTATAATTAGTTAAACGGAATTAACTAAATTTGATAATTATCAGCACGATTAGTAAATAAAGTAATAGTAAAATCAATGTGATGATTAATTAAAAGTAATAATGATAATAATGATAAAAATGAAACAAGTAGTAGTAATAAAGAAAACTATGAAACAAGTAATGGTAATAAAGATAAAGTAAAAGTATAAAGTAAAAGTATAAAGTAATAATATAACTAATGATAATAAAGAAAATAATGATAAAGATTATATTAGTAAAAGTAATAATGAATAGTATAGAGTAAAAGTAGAAGATTATGCTAATGAAAGTAGAGGTAGAAAATTATATGAATAACTATGAGCAAGGAGGTATGTAGTTAGACCCCCACCCTCATAAAGACAATATCAATACCCCCGCCTATCAAGCAGGAAATTCAAACTTTTGACTACAAGAAAGAATCAATTTTCAACAACAAGAAAAGAAACAAGTCTTGGCATGGAACGGGTTCATGCTCTAGCTTAGGCTAGTTTTACTAATTTAAAACAATAGAGTTATGAAAACTATTAAAGTAAATCTCAGAGTTCAGAACGTACGTACATTCACTAATGCAGAAGGTCGTCAGTACATTAATCTCATTACTATTGAAAGTTTCCCAAAGCGTAAAGCTGATGAGAATACTGGAGAGTATGTTGAGACTACTACCAACGAGTTGGTAATGTCACTGAAGCAGTTCATGCATGTGGTCTATCTTACTCCAAACTTCTTGCAAGTGTACTTCAAGGACTTTGACCGCAAAGAGTATACTGTTACTCCTGATGGAGTTTGGTATAATCTGTTGATTGGTGCTACTCTTTCTGTCACTATTGAACGTTATGAAGATGGCGACACCTTCATCAATGAGATTAGTGGTGAAGAAGAGAGTTCTGATGGTGTTTCTTACCATACAAGACTGACTAAGATTAAAGTTGGTCGTTGTGGTAGAAAGTTTGCTATTCACAAGGTTGAAGATGATGCTTTTGCTGATGCTATGGATGCTACTATTGACGAGCTTGAGAATCTTGCTCCAACAGTACACAAGTTCACTGTCAAAGCAGAAGCTGAAAAGCCAGCTGAGAAACCAGCTGAAAAGCCAGCTGAGTAGATGAATGCAAGAGTGGGAGAGAAATCTCCTGCTCTTGTTATTCATTGTACTTTGACTACAAAAACAACTCAAGTTGACTACAATAAAGTTACAAGAGTTGACAACAAAAAAAGAAACAAATTCTGCGTATCGAAATTAGAATACTTATAAGACTTTTTATAAGCTTTATAAGACTTATTTTATTGATATTGCAAATGATAATGAATGTATAACTTAAAGTATAGGAGAACTATATTATGAATAATTATTTAGCGATGAATATTTGTGAAGCTATTATGCCTATAAAGGATGATAGTGTCAATGTTACTATTATTACAAATAATGGTAATGTTTATAATAATGTTGAAGTAAATGATTTTGATACAAAAGGTGTATATTTTAGTAATGATAAATATGCACCTTATGTTGCTTATGATAAGATTGTTGAAATCAATGTTAGAAATGTACCTGAGTAAGTATTAAAACTGCTCATTATTTTAGTATTAATTTTTTAAAGTATAGGAGAACTATATTATGAATAATAAAATTGAGATTATTAAAGCTATGGTTAATAAACCAATTAAAGTTGAGATTAAAGCTGAAATTAAAGATGACCTTACTCTTGTTAGTAAGCGTTATATTTATTCTGTTGATACAGATTCTTGTGTAGTTACTAGAGAATATGTTAGTGAATATATAAAACCTGCTGATAGAGATGATAATTTTGAAACTATTAATTATACTGATATTAATGGAATTAGAATTACAGCTTAACGATATTGATTATGAGGATATTTATGATAATATTAATGATTATGAATATCCTTATAATCATATTAATCGAAGTGATTTGTAGGTATAACATTAACGCGCACGCACGTACACGCACACGCACGCACATGGTTATATAAAAATAAATATATAATATAATAACGTAGTTATTATATATTTATTTTATATATAACCTTAGCCGAAGCTAGAACGTAGTGAAAGCTGAGGTGTTATTGTACTTACTAGTAATAACTATAAAACAAATAATGATTATGATTAAACTAAATAGTGATAAAGGTAGAGAAATTATAAGTAATTATATTACTGCTTTAAATGGTGATGTAGAGTCTATTAAATGGGCTAATGATAAACGTAAAGCAGAGTATGATACTTATGATGATGAACTAAAAGATAGTGTTGATAAGTGTTTTGATTGTATTTAATGTGTAACTGAAGGTGAGAAAGTTAAAGATAGTGTTGCTGAAACAGTCCTACTTTCTCATCTTCTTTAAATTAATAATACTCATGATTATACTATTAATCTCACTTATAATTATTCTATTTGTTACTGTAATTATTGATGTTATTCTTTATGATTATGATGTTTCTTATCGTACTCATAGAGTACTTGCATATATAGTATATTTTACTTTATTTGCGCTTCTAATAGTAGCAATAATTGCTTGTATATCAACTAGTAATAGTAGTTATAAGTCTACTTCAACTATTCCTATAGTTACTCCTATACTATTGCCTGTTCATTAGTATAATACTTTTCGAGTAGTTGATAATACTATAGCTAATACTCAGATGTTTAACTTTTAAACTTATTAATGTTATGAATATAGACTTATTTAAATATATACTTAAACTATCAGTCATACCTATGTTGTTTTTAAGCCTTTTACTTATTACTCATGGTGCTGATGATGATATAAGTATTATAAATATTATTGGTTTTATACTGCTTATTATAAGTGGTAGTTATATAATTGTTGATGCTAAAAATAATAAAGATGAATAAAATGAATAACTATAATAAAGTAAATGCTATTCTAGTAGCAGTAATTATTGTTAATACTATTATTTTAGTAATTAATAATAATCTTCGTAATAAACTAGAAGATTATAAAGCTTATTATAATGCTTCTGAAGCTTTATTTGAAGAAATAGAGGATTATAATGAAAACCTCTTTGATACAGATAAAGCAGTTGATTATTATAATGCTAGACTTCCCATTTCCAAATAAATATAAAGTTCTGTTACTAGTACGGTCTGTGAAGATAGTACTAGTTTAATTATTAATCTTATTAATGTAATTATGAGTAAAACTTTTAAAGATTTTGATAGTGAAGGACGTTTTAAAGGTGTATATCTTAGTAAGTATTTAACTGATGAAGAAAAGACTAAAGTAAGACGTTTTGCTAAACTAGATTGTGATTTAGATAAATAATATATTAGTGTTAATAAACAATATTATAAAACATTTTAAATTAAAGAATTATGAAAAGTTTTGAAACAGTGAGTGCTGAACTCAAGAAAGTTAAAGCTAACAATGTAGTAACTACTACAGTTCGTAACATTAATGTAACTGATATGACTACTTGGCAAAGAGTATCTATTACTCTTAATACTCCAGTTAAAGGTTATGTTGCTGATGAAGAAGGTAATTATTCTGAGGGAGAAGTAAATGTTATATTTGTTTCTTCATTTAGTGTTATTGCTGCTTTCCGCAATAATCCTAAGACTGCATTTGCTGGTAATTATATTGCTGAACATCCTAATTGTTTGCAAGTACTTCTTAGTGGTGCTAAGATTGAGATTGTTCAGGAAGCTGTTACTGAGGGTCAAGAGTATACTAATCCTTGGTCTAGTAATCCTACACCTACTCCAGTAGAGCATGATAGTTACTATAATCACATTACTAATATTATGGAACTTAGTGATGTATCTGTAGAGCTATTGAAGGAGTTGGCTCGTATGATTATGTTCGGATAGTAATTGTAAGTAGTAGTGCTAGAAATAGTACTACTACTATTTATTAATTTAATAAGGAGAACTTATTATGTGTACAAGATATTATTTTGTGAGCAGTAGACTTAAAGAACGTGCTGATGGAAGTCTTATGATTTCTACTAGTAAAGGTCTTAGTCACGCTAAGAGAATTGCTAAGTCTAGATTTAAGACTTATGGTTATAAAGGTAGAATAGTTAATATTCATCCTTTTAATGTTAAGACTGCTAGTATTGCTTGAAATAATAGTTAATCTAGCCGCCCCGTAGAAGATATAATAGATTAAATTCATTATCTTTGCATTGTAATTAATAATAACAGTTATGATACAAGATAATGAATTTGATTATAATGCTCAAGATATTGACGCATTCTGTACTAGTCATGATATTGATGATTATGACTTATTTGGTGAAATCATGGTTGGTGATGATGCTAGCTATGATAAACTTAGTGATAATATATTATACGAATAATTAAAACATAAGAGTATTATGAAAGAAAAAGAATTATCAGCTAATGATAAAAGACGTAGAACTACGTTACGTAAAAAGAGTATTGAAGAATTAGTAAATATTATTCTTCGTAAAGACGATGTTGAACGTAGACTTAATAAGTCTGTTGATACATTCAAGAAACTTCAAGTTACTAATGAAAAGAGAATTGAAATTCTTAAAGATTCTCTTGATAAGAGTGAGGAGATTCAAAGTAATCAAGAAAAAACTATTGCTGCTCTTAATGCAACAATAGATAATAAAGATAAGCATATCGCTACTCTTGAAGAACACAATAAAGCTCTTTATGGTAGAATTGATTCTCTTGAGAAAACTATTAGAGTACGCAATAAAGAAGCACGTATATTATTTGCTACTATTGTTGCTCTTATAATTAGTGTTATTATTCTATTTTTCATATAAATAAATCTGGTGTTTTACAAGTGTGTAAAAACGTATTCATAAATTTATTCAGAGTATATGCCACTATTACTTGTGAAAGTAGTGGTTTTTTAATGTTTAATAGATACAATTATGGAAGAAAATGTTATAACTGGTATTGTAATTGCTGGTAATATATATAATATTATGCCTAGTGGAGTTAAATGTCCACAATGTGCTGTAAAAGACCTTTGTCTTAAAGGTAAATTAGGTAGTAAAGTGCAGTTCGACTGCGCTAGTGTTCATCTTGAAAAAGCAAGTTAATATGAATAAAGATAATAAACTTCCTGATGTTCCAAGTACTATTATTCTTAGTGATGATGTACTTGATGATATTTACTCTGATATGCAGGCTGACCAGGCAATTATGCTTGAGCAGTCCGGTATTTATGAGTAAATTCGATTTTTGCGTATTTTCCTAGGTTTCACAGCTCTCAATTAATTTAGCTGATAAATTTATCGGCAAATTAATTTGAGGGCTTTATATCGCAAAATAAAATATTAAATAAAATGATAATTGTAACTCAAGCTCAACTTAGGAATAAAGACACTGAAGCTATAATACTTTTACGTAATGAAATTAAAGCTAGTTTTAATACTAATGCTATTGATTATTTTACTATAAGTGCTGTAGCTGAAATTCTATATAATAAATTTAAGCATAAGAAACATGATATAATATATCATACAAATGTTTCTTATGACGGTATTAATAAACCATTTAAAATAAGAATTAATTATGTCATTAAAGAAAAAGAGAAAAGATGATAATCATAAAGAATTTGCTATTGGTACTAAAATTGAATACAATGGTAAATTATATGAAGTAGTAGAAGAGTTATTTTGTGATAATTGTTCTATTGCTAATATTTGTAATAATGCCGAATTTACTAATATCAAAAAATCTGATAACCTTTTATCTAGAGAACAAAGATATAGTATATTTGGCGAATGCTCAAATTACAATAGAGCTGATGGTGCATCTGTGGTATTTAAAGAAGTTCCTAAAGATGATTCTAAATATGAATATTATAAGATTTCACCTTTATGGGTATATAATAATCCTGTTCAATTAAGACCTATAGAACTTGTTTTACCTAATGGTCATGAAATTGACGTAGAATCTAGTGATTTATCTAAAGGTATTATTCGTTTTAAACGTAAATGGTTAAGTCTTGAACAGATGTATAATATGGCTAAAGCAACTAATTATCATACTTGTCTTAGTGAAATTAAAGATTCTACAGGTGATAAAACATGTGAAGTTAGAGAGAAGTTAATTGCTTTATCTAATCTTATGGATATTGCTAGATATTTTAATGGTAACTGGGAGTATCATAATAATGGTGATAACTGTGGTTATATGATAGCTTATGATAAAACTAAAACAACAGATGATAGTTATCAAGTTGTTCATATTAATTCTGATACAGATATGTATTTTGGTAATATTATGTTTAAAAATGAAGCTGATGCACAGTATGTAATAAATAATCCAAATTTCAGAAGTATTCTTGATATAATATTTAAATCATGAGTTTGTATAAATATAATATAACTGTTAAAGTTGATGATGAAGACGATAAATATAATGAAATGACTATAAGACTTGGTATTAAAAATGCTATTCAACGTCATTTACGTTTTGCTAGTCTTCATAATAATAGTAATGTTAAGATAGAAAGAGATTTTAAAGTATAAAATTATGGGCGACGAAGATTTATATGTAGGTAATATTAGAAACTATTATAATACACAACGTATAATAGTTAGTGCTAACGAACGACCTAGTTTAAAAGCTTGTAATAGTAGTTTTCCTGATGGTAAAACTCAACGTAGAGAACGTAGAGCTAGAGCCATTAGAAGAAGAAAGGGCAGACTATGATACTATGTAATAATTGTCTTTATCAGTTTGATACAAAACATTGTTGTGTACCTGATTTTGGAGAAGTTGTACAATGTAATGGTTATGTTGATAAGAAAGACTTTTATAAACGTTCTTCAAGACGTACAGGTTATATTATTCCTTATAACTTTCCTCTTAATACTCGTAGAGGTTTTAAAGTTATTTATTATCTTATGAGACTAACTCAGCATGATATGACTACTATAATTAAAGATATAATTGCTGTTAGACATGCTGGTATTAATTTCATACTTAATATATGTGATAAGTTAGAAAAGGAAAATAATTGTATGCTAACTTCTCTACGGGGAGGCTAGAGTAATTAAGTTCTGCTAAGTGTAGTAATACGGCTTATGGTGCGAAACCAAGCAGAACTTCCATTGAATGTAGTGTTCAAGTAGATGATTTATTTATTAATTAAACTTTTTGTAAAATGTCAAAGAAACATGATGAAAGAAAGGATTTAAAGTGTGTATCACGTATTGCAAAGATTGATGGTAATCGTATTATCATTCCAATTAATGCAGTTATTGGTATTCGTACTTGGGGAAGAATTGATTTTCTTGTCCATTATTGTGGATATGTGATTAATCGTGGTAGTAATACTATTAAGCCTTCTAATCTTAATTTTGAAGATGCTACTGTAAGTGCTAGAGAAGCTAAGAAGATTAAGAAAGAACATAAACTAACAAATAAGAAGAAATGAATGTAGATTATTCTAAGCTTAAATTTGTATTTAAGCCTAAAGCTTCTACTAAACGTAGAGCACCAACTGTACTTCCTAATAAGAAGTTAACTAAATTAGTTCCTGGTCAAGTTATTCAAGATGAACAAGGTAATTTTACTGTTCGTATTAAGTACTTTGATTATATTAATAGACTTACCAAAGATACTAATATAAGTGATGTAGGTAAAGATGGAGTAACTCTTCCTTTTACTGAAGATTCTTATGATTTAACTAAATGTGAACGTATATTCACTAGAGTTGGTCAAAGGAATAGACAATACATTAGTTTACTTCTTAGTGAAAGTGATAGAATATTCAAGAAAGCAGACCCTAATCGTTATGTACCTTTTTGTCATAACTGGATTTGTTCTTGTTGGATTGTTAGAATTGATGGTAAACTTTATGCTAAATTCAATAGAATTTTAACTCTAGTTGGTCATGATTATAATGTTAAACATTTAATAGATGATGAGGAGGATATATAATGAGTAATGTTGATGAATTTACTATAAATACTCCTAATAAAAATAGAGCTAAAAAGTTTACTTTTACTGATGACCAAACAAAAGCTTATAATGGACTTATTAAGTTTATTAATGAACCTTATAATCCTAAAGATTTTAAGCGTGCTTTGATTGGTCCTGGTGGTACTGGTAAAACTTTTCTTCTTAAAGCTTTACTTCAAGATTGTAACATACCATTCTCTGAAATAGGATTAAGTGCTCCAAGCCATAAAGCTTGTAGAGTTCTTAAAAATAGTATTAGAGGTACTCATTGTAATGTTAATACTATTCAATCTGATTTTGGTTTTAAACCTAATTATGATATTGAAAAGTTTGATATTAACAATGTTACTTTTGCTTCTTATGGTCGTATAAAGATTGAAGATTATCGTCTATATATAGTAGATGAAAGTTCTATGCTTAATCGTAGTCTTGTTACTTATATTGATAAGATGATGAAGAAGTATAGTATTAAACTTATACTATGTGGTGATGATGCCCAAATCCCGCCCGTAAATGAGAAAGATAGTTACGCTTTTAAAGGTGTTACATCTTTCAGACTTACACAGATTGTACGACAAGATGAAGATAATCCTATAAGAACTCTTACTGAACTTCTTCGTGGTGATGTTTATAATGGAACTTTTAACTTCTTAAATTACATATCTCGTAATCGTAGTAAATTTGATAATACTATGACTAAAGGATTTGTAGTTTGTAATTCTGCTCAATTTCAGCAAGAAGTTGTGAAACAATTTAGTGACGAATCAATTACTCGTAATACTGATTATGTCAAAGTTATATCTTATACTAATAAAGCTGTTTCTAATTGGAATAAATTTATTAGAGAAAGTATAATTAAAGATAGTGAAAAATCTGTTATTACTAAGAATGATTTGATTACTTCTTATGTCACTATTGTAGACCAATTTAATGATGCAATTATTCAGAATAGTGAAGATTATATTGTAAAAGAGATAGCTAACTATACTCATCCACAATATGAGCTTAAAGGTTTCATGGTTAAATTTCAAGCGGTATTTGGTGGTCAAGTTACTTCTCCATTATTTATTATAGACCATAGAGATAAGTATACTATGGCTATGTATTGTAAGATTGCTGATGATTTAATTCAACAAGCTAAGAATGCTCGTAGAGATATTCGTGCTACTAAGTGGAAAGCTTATTATAAGTTTAAAGAATCTTGTCTTCTTCTTGTTAATATTGGTAGACCTGATGGTTCTATTCTTTATTATAGAGATTTAGATTATGGTTTTGCTATTAGTAGTCATAAGTCTCAAGGCTCAACTTACAATGTAAGCATGGTAGATGTTATGGATATTGTTTATGATAAGTATGGTAGACCTTACACTAATGCTAGTGATATTAATAAGAGGCTTTATGTTGCTGTTAGTAGAGCTAAAGAAAAAGTGTATTTGAGATATGGATATTGATAATAATAGCTTTGTTAGACTAGTTCGAGTTCTTAAACAAAAAGAACAAGATGTAGCTAGAATTAAAGATACTATATCAAATGGTATTCTTGATGAAAATGATTTGAACCTTGGTGATACTGTAAAGTTAACCAAAAAAGATAATAGTCGTACTGTTATCGGTACTCTCTTAGATGCTACTATTGTTATTATTGATGATAATTATCATAAAGGTGTTGTTGTTCGTCCCGATTATGTTTACGAAAGTGTTGAGTTTTCGCTGGCAGAATGGAACATCGAAGTGATACCAAATTCATCAGATGACAATTTTGTTGAGTTTTAAGCAATTTGAATAGTTTAGTCGATTAATTAATCACGAAAATTATTTGATACGCTCAAATCGAAAATTAAAATATTAAATAAAATGTGTAATACAAGTAATATTCCTTCTTTTAAAGAACGTGTACAATGTTACATTAATAAAGAAGATGAAATAAAGAAAGATTATCAGAATCGTATAAATGCTCTTAACGACGCAGCAACTGCTGATATTCTTGCTAATTGTCCTATTAAAGTTGGTGATGTTTATGTAACTGAATCTAATAATGCTTGGGGTGTTAAACGTCAGTATTATAAAGTTGCTAAACTTGAAGCTAGCGTTGATGGTACAGTTATTGTTTATGGTTACAAACGTAAACTAGATAAAACTTGGGGCAAACGTGATAATATATTCATGTTTATTGCTTCTATTTACAACAATTATAATGTTAATCATTATGATAAAGTAGAAGATTATGTTGAACCTAGTAAAGATTAATTAATTATGAAAAGAAGTGATAAAATTAAAGCTCGTAAGCGTATTGAAAATGGTTGTAACTTTCCTAGTCTTATGACTATTAGTAAATATCCTGGAAGTACTATTGGTTATCATTTTAGATACTAAGTAATTATGATTCCTAAAGTATGTGATAATTGTGCTTTAGGTATGTTTAATACTAAGTGCAAATGTCTTGATGGTGTTGGTAATCCAATGTCAGGTATGATTATTGTTGTACCTAATGTTGATTATAATGCTTATAAGAATAGAGGAATGACATTTAGTAAGTATGTGGAAATAGTAAAGGAAACTATCACGTCTCTTACGGGGGGTCTAGAACAACTAGACCCTTATATTGTTCCTCTTATTCGTTGTAAGCTTGATGAACGTTGTCCTGTAAATCAATATATAGCTAATAGATGTATGCTTCATACATTTGCTGATATTAGAATTAATAATATCAAGAAAATAATGCTTCTTGGTAATGCTGCTACTAATTTTGGTTTTGATATTACTAAAGGTAAAGATAAACTATATTATATAGCTCCTTATGTTTACAGTACAAATTACTCTCCTTTTATTAAGTTTATAGATGATAATAAATACGATGAATTTCGTAATCGTCTAGTTAAATGGCTTACTGCTAGTAAAGATAATAATTATAACGGAATGGAAATAATTAAATTGATAAATGATTCATAGTTTAGCTGTAGACTTAGAAGTATTTGAGAATATGATTTCATTTACTTTTGTAGATGTTAGAGATTATCTTGATAAATTTGCAGATTGTAAAGGCGCTTTAACTGATACTTTAACAGTTGAAGAAATTAAATCTAGACTTGATAGTGTAAAGAGTTGGATATTTTATATTACTGATACAGATGATTCACAGATGTTAGAGTTGATAGACTTCTTTGAGAAGATGCGTCCTATAACTAAAGATGATGGTACTGTAGACAGATATGATTTATTTGGCTATAACAATCAAGCTTACGATGATATGATGACTAGAGCTTTCCTTATGTATTGGAATCGTTTTGATACTAGTAAACAACTTTGTTCATTTCTTAAAGAAGTGAATAATAAACTAATATCTCTACAAGATGATAAAGATGCTTTATGGAATGACCCTTTACTTAATGTTATTCGTAAGTATAGATTACCTTATGTAACTGTTGATTTGTTTAAAGTTTATGCTCTTAATTCTGCTGGAGTAAATGTAGATAAAGATACTGGTGAACGTAAGAAGTATGGTAAAAGTTTAAAGCAAGTTAGTATTAATCTTAAATGGTATAATCTTCTTGATTTTAAGTTACCTCCAATAGATGATGAAGAAGGTGATGTATATAGGAAAAAAGATGAATATAAAGGCATGACTAATGAACAATTAAATCATTTGTTTGTTGCTGACTTTGATAGGTATCTTATGCCTAAATATATAAAGCCTATGCTTCATTATAATAAGAATGATGTATTTCTTGTTTGTGAGATAGCTAGACAAAAGCCTGATGAGATTAAACTTAGATATAGTCTAGGTCATGCTTTTAAACTTAATCTTCTATGTAGTGCTAGAAGTAATATTGCTGATAAACTTCTTAATAAGTTCTATTCTGAACGTAGTGGACTTAAAGAAGATGCTTTTAAAAATCTTCGTACTCAAAGAACTGCTTTATCGTTTAAACGTATTATATTTCCTCATATTAAGTTTAAGACTAAACAACTTCAAGATTTACTTGAAGAAATGAAGAAAGTTGTAATATATAGAACTAATAAAGATAGTTTTGTACGTGAAATAGATTTTTATGGTACAACATATACTCTAGCAACAGGAGGTATTCATACTCAAGATAAGCCTGTAATACTTAAAAGTACTGATAAATATGTTTATGTTCATCACGATTGATGTAAGTCGTGATTAAACAAGGTGAATTGACGGGGAACTCCTTAGAGATTATCTCACTAATCATCGCAGTAATGTAGATGTTGGTCTCAGAGAAAGACTGAGAGTATAGTAAAAGAAGATAATATTGGACAATCCGCAGCCGAGCTTCCTAATAAGGAAGAAGGTTCAACGACTAGTCGTAAGACGTAGGTTTAAATTTATTTAAATCGAAGCACCTTGCATTGTGTTATTACCCAAAAGATATTACCTTTGTTTCAAAATGTTTAATTAATGATTTTAAGTTATGATTACAGATTGGACAAAGATTAAATTAAATTTGAATTTTGCTCCTAGAGCAGTAAAAGGTAAAACCAAACAAACAAATGGTTATGGTGATATTAGAGGAAAACAATTTGTTCCTTATGGTTATTTCGCTTGGCTTACAGGCAAAAGCGGTATTTATTGTATTACTTGTAAAAAGAATAATCTAAAATATATAGGTTCTTCTAAAGAAATGAGAAATCGTATTGCTAAACATTTTAGTAATCTTAGGACAAATAAACATCCTAATAGACATTTACAAGCAGATTATAATAAATACGGACTTGATGGTTTTACTATAACTATTCTAGAAGAAACAAATGAAGATTTACTTAAAAAAGAAAAGCAATATCAATTAAGTTATGGACTTGATTCTCTATATAATTTGATGATTAATGGTATTCATAATTCTGATGCTCAAAAAATTGCTTGGGCTTCTTATGACCATGCTGCTCATAAAACTAAAGAATATAGAGAAAAGATGAGTAAACTTAAATCTAATCGTATTGGTCAATTTGATAGATATGATGGTCATAAAATAGCAGAATATGCTAATAGTGATGAAGCTTGTAAAGCTGTTGGTATTGCTAAATCTACTCTTTTAGGTTGTTGTAATGGTTCTAAAAAGACTGGTAAAGGATATATTTGGCATTATCTTGATAATGATGGAAATGTTATTACTAGTGGTAAAGGTAAAGAAAGAACTATTATGGTGCGCAATGAAGATATAGTCTGAACTACATAGAAATATGTAGATTAACAAATTTGTATACATCCTACTACCCGAGTATAATGATTAGTTATGAAGTAGTACCTGAACATCTTAATACTAAGGTGTTTGTAAACATGGTAGATTATTTTAAACAGACGCGTGTTAAGTGTAAACATACTAAGGATGAAGATGGTTTTGTAGTTCCTGGTGTACATAATAGTCTAGCAGCTGAAGCATTAAAGATTGTAATCAATGCTATTTATGGTAAATATGGTTATGAAAATTATTGGCTTTATGACAGACTTGCACAAATGAGAGTTACTATTAATGGTCAATTAATGACAATGACTCTTTGTGAATCTCTTGAACTTGCTGGAATACATGTTGTTAGTGCTAATACAGATGGTATCGTTATAAAGCTTCCTTATGATAAAATTGATGTTTATAATCAAATTTGTAAGGAATGGAATGAGACTAATAGAATGTCTGCTGATGATGAACATTATAAGATGCTTGTTAGTCTTAATGTAAATAACTATTTTGATATTCAAAGTAACGATAAACTTGAGTATAAAGGTTCTCTTGACCCAAAGCAGTATATCAAAGACCTTAAAAAAGGTTATGATATGCCTATTGTAGCTACTGCTGTATTTGAGTACTTTGCTCATGGTGTATCTGTAATGGAAACTCTTTGTAATCATAAAGATGTTCTTGATTTTTGTAAAACTCAAAATGTTGGTAAACAATTTGAAGTTGTTTATGAAAAAGTAGTAGATGGAAAACGTGTTGAAGTTCGTAGTCAACCTCATGTTCGTTTCTATGTATCTACTAGAGGAGTTGTGATTATGAAAGAGCATAAACTTACTGGTAAACGTAGTGTACTAGCTAGTGGAAAGCCAGTTCAAATTCTTAATTTACTTGACGATAAAGATATTAGTGAGCGTAATATAGATTATGCTTATTATTATGAAGAAGCTTATAAGATTATTAATCCTATTAAGCTTGGAATAAGTCCTAATCAGAAAGGTAATGCAAAGAATAAAACTCTTAGTGGAAAAGCTCTATTAAAAAAGAACTTTGGTATGTATAATAGTTTATTTGATAATGAAGAAGAATAATGACAGAAGAACAAGTTTATTTAAATGCTGTTGATGTTTGGAGATTAAATAAAGGAATAGGTACTTTTGTAATACCTGCTCCTTTTGATGCTCTAAGACCTCTGCTTTATATTCTTCCACAACTTTACAATAAGTCTCCTACGACTAGTGTTGTTATTATTGTGAAAGATTTTGCAGATAGAAGTAGTATTGAAAGTTATCTAACTACTTTGAATAATGAAGTATGGAATAATTCTTTTCGTACTGTAATACATAATGGAAGTCTTAGGATTTTAACTACTGAATATGCTGCTGAACATATTAATGATTATAGTCCTTTACTGACTATAATTTATAATCCTAGTATATTTCATTTTGTACATATAGCTATGATAGAAAAGTCTAAGTTTAATCTAGTAATTCTTAATAAACTACTAGATAATAAAACTATGGATGATTTCTATACCGTTGCTCCTAGTATTGGTAACTTTAGTCAAAATGTTATTGATGAAGTTAGAACTAACCGCCCCGTAAAAGAGTGTTTGGTAGGGTTAACTATAACACCTGATACTGAACTAGATAAAGAAATGAACTATTATAATAGGGAAATTTCTACTGCTCTAGCTATATTTGGTAACTTTGATAATATTAAGTATGCTAGATTGGGAAATAGTGCTACTAATTGTTCTAGTATGATGATATGTGATGCTATTGCTCGTACTAATGGTTGGGATAATCATTTAGATATGTCTTCAGAATTTAATAGAGACATAGATAAACTATATAGTCCTTCTGCTATTAAAGAACGTGCTGATAGTATTTACAATATTATTAGAGAACGTAGTACTAAACTTGCTAGTTCTAAAGATAAACTTAGTTATATCTTAGATATAGTCAATGATAATTTAGACAAGAACATACTCATTATAAACAAGTATGGTGAATTTGCTAATCTTGTTACTGATTATCTTAATGATAAATTTGGTAAAAGGATTTGTGCTAATTGCCATGATAAAGTAGATAATGTTCCTGCTGTAGATGATTATGGAAATCCTATTCTTATAAAGAGTGGTCCAAAGAAAGGTCAACCTAAACTTCTAGGTGTTATTGCTCAAAAGAAACTTGCACAGAAACTTATGAATAGCCATAAGATAAATGTAATTTCTTGTGGTGCGTCACCTGACAAGTCTTTAGATGTTGATATTGATTTGGTTATAATCACTTCTCCGCTATGTGATACTATTGAGAGCTATTTCTATAGGCTTTCTAAGGTTCATTTCAGTAATGAGGTACTATTATATACCTTATTCTATAAAAGCACATTAGAGGAGAAAAAACTAGAAGATAGGACTGTTCCAGCCAATCATACAATAATTAACGATTTTGATAGAAATGTTAAAGTTGATAATAATAATGCTTATTGTATTGTTGATTAAGAAAAAGTTCTTATCTTTGCAGCAGAAATTAGAAAACGAACTAATAAGCTCTTTGAAATAATGAATGATACTAAAGATGAAAATGGTAGCAATCGTAGTTTGATTGTTAGACAAGATGATGTTAATACTGGTATTCATGTTCTAAATCTTCTTGATGAGAAACAACTTGCTAATGCAGAAGTATTTCTAAAGAAGATTATTGCTACAGAAAAAGGCGGTGTTAAGAGCGTAAATGAAGGTCTTGCTATTCTTATGAGAGCACAAGATTTAAGATTACCTTTTAGTACTTGTATAGAACATATCCATGTAATTAATGGTAAAACCGGTGTTGATGTTCATATCGTCAAAGCGTTGTTGTCAAGGGCAGGTATAGTCTGGGAAACTACTAAAGATTATGTACCTCAGTATAAGTATACTGATGGCAATAATGTTTATGATGAGACACTACTTCCACAGTATTGTGTTAAATGTCGTACCAAAGCAGAAGCTGAAAGTAAAACAGACGATGAAATAGTTGGTGTTTATCCTCTTAAATATTATAAAGATTTAAAAGGTAGAATATACAACGAATTTCAAATTAACGAACAATGTATTAAGTGCATTAATCTACCACAAGCTATGAAAGTAGCTCAAGAAGGTAAGTTTCCTGTTATTAGAACTCAGGCTACTCCTACAGATTATGTTACTGAATATAAGTTTACTAGGTTTAAGAGAATATATGGTAAAGTAGTTGAAACTCATGCTGTAGGACATTTCTCTTATACAGAAGCTAATACGGCTGACTTATTTACTAAAGATACTTTTAAGAAATATACTCGTATCATGATTGGACATCGTGCTTTTATGTATGGTGCTCGTGATATAGCTAGTGATATTCTTATGGGTGTTATGTCAGACGATGAATTATCCGAAGTCTTTGCCAATTCAGTTCCTAATGATGAAGACTTTGTAAATATTGAAGAAATTTCTAATGGTGAAGTTTCTCCAGAGTAAGGAACAATTTAGTGTGTAAATAGTATTATACTATATAATTATTTTATTAACAATTTAAATATTTAAAGTTATGAAGATTAACGGTTTATCATTCGGTATTTCAGCAGTTGCAAGTGGTGTTAAGAGTAGTGTAGTTAATGCTGAGCCTCAGCTTATTGTTGCTACTACTAAGGGTGGTTTTGCTATCACAGGTTCTGTATCTAAGGCTCTTGGTTTGCAGCCTGGTGATAACATTATGTTTGCTAATAACATCGCTGATGTTGAAGCACTTGTAATGGCTAAGGAAAATGCCGATTTGTTGGAGTATGCTAAGAATAATGGTTTCGACCTTGAAACTTCTGAGGGTGTAGAAGCTTGTATTAAGTCTCTTACTGTTTGGTATATTGCTAAGGGTGTTCCTATGTTTAAGAAGGATGGTTCAGAAGCTACTGTAGCTGTTCGTCTTACTAAGGAAGAGAAGAAGAAGCTTTATGATGAGAATGTTGATGCTATCATTGCTGCTAATCGTGCTCAGCTCATTGCTGCTTACAACCTTAATGAGGATGCTACAGATGATGAGATTAAGGAGCATTATACAGTTGATGAGATGCAGAGTCCACAGACTCAGGCATTCAGTGGTTGTAAGCTTGCTGCTAGTGGTAATGCAGTTGGTACTGGTCTGAAGCTTAACTTCTCTGATACAAACAACTGGGAGCAGCTTAAAGCTGATATGGAAGATAAGACTGCTTTGAAGCGTGTATTCTCTGTTGATGTTAAGGCTGGTGAGACAGGTAAGTTCAACGATGGTCATAAGATTGTTGATGTTATCTATTATCCTCTTGGTGAGTACACTGATGAGAAGCCTGCTCGTGTAGCTGCTAATAAGGCTGCTGAACCTGCTGAGTAATTAGTTCATTCATTAGATATTCATTCGCTTTTTTTATTATAGGGAACTGAGCAAATCAGTTCCCTTTTTTAATCAATTAATATAAACGTTTAAAACTTAATTAAGTTATGACAGATGTAACAAAAGAAGCAGCAGCAGTTGCAAATGGTGCTGCAAAGAAGAATCGTAGAGGTATTAGTAATAACACAGTAGCTGCTGCTCGTCTTAAATTTCATGAGAAAGACGCTAGCCCAGCTAATGGTTTATTCATGGCTCATCTTGATTCTGTAAGTGTAGAGTGGTCTCAGAGTGGAGAAGGTAATTCTTTTGCCGGTCTTAAAATGCCTCGTCTTGTGGTTACTTTTGCTAGTAATCATGAGAATATTAAGGAACGTCGTTATGTTACTAAGACTTTCTTCCCAGTTGAGAGTAATGTTGATACTATTCCTGGTGGTAAGAATGCTTGGCAAGTAGATGCTCTTCTTAATTGGACAAAGCATCTTCTTGATGTATTCTATCTTAAAGGTCGTGAACTGACTGTTGAAGAGGAAGATGCTCTTACTCTTACATTTGAAGATTATACTGAAGATGAGAATGGCAATTTGGAGTATAATGCAGTAGATGCACAGGATGTTCTTAATGGTTATCGTCACATCTTTGAGAATGTTGCTGCTATGCTTAATGGTCAATTTAATCTTGCTGATGGTGCTACTGCTAAGCCTTGCTTTAAGGATGGTAATGGTAAACCTATTTCTTGTTGGATTAAGTTGCTTCGTGCTACTCGTAATCGTAAAGGTGATTGGGTAGATGTTGATAAGAGCAAAGATTTGCAGTTTACTTCATTTGTTGGTTCTGGTGCTATTGAGCTAGTTAAGATGAAGGAAGGAAAGATTCTTCCTCCTGTTATTCTTGCTATCGATAAGGTTAAGGAAAGTATTACTCCTAAGCAGACTAATAAGACTCCTACTGTTGGTGTTCCTGGTATTCCTGGTATGCCTGGTATGACTGGTGGTGCTGTAGTTCCTCCTGTTGGTGGTGAGTTTGCTGGTGGTGCTCCTGCTGGTGCTGGATTTGACCCAACTGCTACAGATGACCTTCCATTCTAAGTAGATAAGTGAAGAGTTATCTCTTTGCCTACTAATTCTCAACTAAAGTTTAATGTTCTAAGGGGTAACGATGGTAGTAATACTGTTGTTGCCCCTAATTTTTTATCAATATGAAACGTAACGCTAACACAAGTAAACTTACAAAAGCTTTTATAGAATCTAGAGTAAGTCAAGAAGAAATTGTAAGTAAATACTTAGATATACCATTAGAAGTAGTTAGAGATTGTGTTGAACATAATCATCTTATTACTTCTGTATTTCGTGATGATGATACTGATGGTAGTATGGGTATTGCATACAATGCCAAGGGTAGACTTAAAGTTCGTGATTTTGGTGGTGCTGGTTTCTTTGATGATGTGTATGGTGTAGTAGCTTACGTACTAAGTATTGTATATGAAAGACCAATTAGTACAAATAATAAACAAGATTTTTATTTTGTACTAAGTCATATTTATAGAACGTTTTCGTATGAAATTGATAATCATATTAATGATTATGATGTAGACGAATCTATAAAGAATGCTCTCGTTAAAGCTCGTAATAAAAAAGCTATTATTGAAATTGTTCCTCGTAGTTGGAATCGTCAAGATAAAGCTATATGGGCTAAATTAAATGTAGATTTGAATTATCTTAATACTCATTTTGTTATTCCAGTTGAGCAATATTATATTGATAGAGTAACTAATCCTACTCCTAAATATAAAGATGCTAAAAATGACCCTTGTTATGCTTATATGCTTGGTCGTAATAAATCTGGAGTATATCTTATTAAACTATATTTTCCATTACGTGATAGAACTAAGGAATTAAAGTTTGTAACTAATTGTAATGTACTTGAAGGTCTTCCTAATCTAGAAAGAGAAGATTATGATTATATTATTATAACTAAGTCTAGTAAAGATAGATTAAGTTTAGGTAGTCATCTAAGCAAACATACCTTCTACGGGGCGGATGGAAAAACTCTTAATATTGGAGTTGTTAATCTTCCTAGTGAAAATTATAGACTTAAAGTTAATGAATATACTTGGCTTAGAAAAAGACTTAATAATGAAGGTATGATTGTTAGTCTTCTAGATTTTGATAGGACTGGACGTGATGGTGCTGATTATCTTTTAGAAACTTATGGCATTCCTTATCTTTTTATTACTCGTGGAGAATTTGGACTTGAAAATTATGAGTGTAAAGATTTTGCTGATTTACATGATAAATTCAATAATGATGAAATAGATACTTTTATTAAAGAAACTATTAGATATGTCGAAATCCGATACAGAAAAGATAAGAGTGATACCGATGCCTATTTCAAAAGATTATCAGACTGTGATTTGCCATACTGAGAAAGCTGGTAATAAAATCAAATCACAAACTCGTATTCTTATGACTTGGATAAGTGATAAAGAAGAAGCTCTACTTGATAAAGGTAGAGCTATTTCTATAACTAGAGGTGGTATTACTTTTGACCTTGATAAAGACAATATATTTTCGTATGGAGAAGTAGATTTTCATGATGGTACTGAAGATTATGATGCTTTAAATGAATTAATTCCTTTTAAAGATGTTGTTCATATTCCTCTTAATTACGATTATGATACTCATACTTGTAAAACTCCTACAAAAATGTATCAAACTAGAGAAACTGATGATATTGGTGCTATGGCTCAATATGCTCATGGTCGTCTAGGTAAACCAGATAAAGTTGTAATATTCAGATTAATAGCTAAACAATGGTAAGATTTCCAAAAGCTTATACTATGGTAATAGATGAACAAGTTAAAGCTATGGTTATAAAAGATATTAGTACTTGTGGTGCTGATGAATTTGTTGCTAAAGCTTGTGTTCGTCTTGATTGTTCTCGTATTAAAGATGATATGAGAATGATGCAAACTATTGGTACTCCTTATCAATATGAAGTTAGTCGTACTCTGTATGGAATTAATTATGCTCTTGAACAAGGGTGGATTGATGAAAATAAAAGAGACGAATATGTTTCTAAACTTGTAGCTTTACATAAACGTAATCTTAAATATGAAGAAGATAATCCTCCTATCGTATATGATAAGAAGAAAGGTTTAAAGAAGACTACTCGTACTACTAGAAAGAAAGCTAAAGAAGGAACTCTTGAAGGTTTTGAAAAACCTAAGAAAGAGAAAACTCAAAGTGCTGCTCAGTTAAATGCTCAAGCTAGAGCTAAACTTATTAGTAAACTTAAAATTAATATATGATACTATTTAAAAGAAATGCTAAAGGCGACCCTATTTCATGGAGTATTCATGAATGGGGTCAAGATAATGAATATATAGTTCATTATGGTGTTGTAGGAGCGCATAAACATAGTGAAATAATTAAAGCTAAACTTAGTAGAGGTAATGAAATAGAGTCTCGTATTAAAGCTAAGCGTAAAGAAGGATATAAAGAAGCTTCTGAACTTAAAGATAATGCTCCTTTAAACATAGAAGGTGATGTTAATCTTCTTAACTTTCTTAATACTTATCTTCCAAAGAATAATACTACTGATGAAGGTTTTGTTCTTCCAATGCTTGCAAAAGTACTTAAAGATAACAAACCTTTTGATAAACGTAGTTACTTAGGTCAGTATAAAATTAATGGAGTTAGATGTATTGTTGGTGCTGAACAAACTAATGATATGTTTAATCCTGTTAGACTTACTTATCGTTCTAGAGAAGGTACTGATTGGACTTCTAAACTTACTTGGATGGATGAAGTAATTCTTCCAGCTATTAAAGATGATTTGCTTGATGCTATGATTGAAGAAGGAGCTTGCCTTGATGGTGAACTTTATATTCCTGGTTATAAAGTAAATGATATTAATAGTTTTGTTAAGAATGAAAAGCTTCCTCAACATCTACTTCTTCAATATTGGTGTTATGATATTGCTATTGATAATATGAGTTATGAAGCTAGACGTAAGTTTAAGATTGATAACATAAGTAGACTATGTTATACTTTTGATACTTACGAACAGCATCTTAATAACAAGAGTAAACTTGTATTATTACCTGATATTAATATCAATAATATTTATGATGCTACAAGATTCAGAGATAAGTTTATTAGTCTTGGTTTTGAAGGTCTTATTGTTCGTGATATTAATTCTGCTTATCAATTTGGTGCTCGTAATTTAGCTATGCTTAAATACAAACGAGTTGATGATGCTAAGTTCAAAATTGTTGATGTTGTTCCTGAAGGAGTTAGAACTAATCTTTGTAAGTTTGTTCTACAAAACGACATTAATGATGAACTGTTTGAAGCTACTGGTAATTTTGACCATTCAAGACAAGAATATATTCTTAAACATAAAGAAGATTTTATTGGTAAACTTGCAACTTGTGAGTTTCGTGAAAGGTCGGGTGTTAAGAACGTGCCCTTTCATTGCAAGTTAGTTAATATTCAAAAGTAGATACAATAATGAATTTAAACGCTTATGATAATGTAAAAGAAGAATTAGATAAACATAAAACTTGGTATTCTCCAAAGTTTAAAAGATTATATAGTCGAGAAATAAAGTTTAGAATGTTCTATAAGTTTATGAAACGATGGAATGAAACGATTAAACGAGATGATTATTTTCTAGCTGTTAGCATGAATAATGTTGATGGCAGATTTAGTATAACTAATAAAGATAATTATAGTAGATTAAAGTTTTCTATTCCTAAAGAAGTTATTGAAGATTCTATTCTTAATACTATGACTGTAGATGCTAATATTGAAGTTAAACTTGTTGATGCTCAACCTGATGGTGAAGTGTATCAGTTGAACATATAACATTAAATTGCTAGAGCCGCCCCGTAGAAGATGTGGCAGATTTCCACTTTACTTCGTACGTGAGCGGCTTTATTATACTCGCTTATTAGTTATTTATATAACTAAATTTAATTCGTTAGAAACAAAATTAAAATATTAAATAACTTAATAATATGACTAATGAAGATTACAATAGTGGTTGGTTTGGTTGTTTAGTACTTATTGTACCTTATATAATAATAGGAGCTTTAATGTTTCTTTATTATGCTGTTCGCAATCATGCAATTTAAAATATTTATTGTAAAACATTTTAAAATATACAACTTATGACTAAAAGTAAAGTAGGTGCTGAACCTAAGAAACAAAGAATTAGACATGCTGTTACTAAAAGCGAAGGTATCCATGAAGGTATTCATCGTGATGAGTATGGATATTATGATAGTAGTTATCACTGCTATTGTTTTGCTTATGGTTATTTCTTTCATAGAGGAATATCATTAGCAGTTAAACTTACTCCTTATTATATTAAAAATAATTGGGATAGAGAAGGCTGGTGTGGTGGTCTTAAAGGAGCTTGTATGGCTCGCATTGACCGTAAACGCAAAATAGCTGTAATTAAAGAAGGAACTGAATATGCTTGTTATATTGAACGTGGTCTTCCTGAAGGTTATACTATTTATAAAACTGATGAAGATATTCCTATTTATGATATAACTGAACCGAAGAATAAGAAGATACTTATTAAAATGTATACAAAGTATCTTATTAAAAAGCATCTTGAAACTTTTTATAATGAATATAAAGTACTTAGTTCTATAAGTAAACGTATTCCTTACAATAATTATATTGCAGATAATAGAAATAAATATTTTATAGCTATTAAAACTCTTGTAGAGAAATATAAGTTTATTCCTAGATGTAAACCTTTATCAGATAAAGTATTTTATATCAATAATTACAAAGTTAATTTTCCTTCTATTAATGCTATCCTTAATGATGCTTTGTTTACTGATGAACAAAAAGAACATATTAGAAAATGTAAGTTCTATACAAAGTTTTGTCTTCATAAAGGAACTAATTGGGCAGAGCTTAATAAGAAATGGTCTGATGAATATGTTACAGAAGTAGAAGCTAAAGATAAAGCTGAGGAAGAATCTTTTCGTAAAAGAGAAGCTGAATATAAAGTTAAAACTGAAAAGAATTATAAAGAAGCTTTAGCTAAAGCTAATCAAACTATTGATGAATGGCGAAAAGGAGGTACAAAAAAAGAAATTCATTATACTAGATATTATGCAAATCCTGATACTAGAGGAATTAAAGCTATGGATAGTGTATTATATCATACTATATTTCCTAATACTCAACTTAGAATTAGACCAGATAAACCTAATTGGGTTGAAACTAGTAGAGGTGCTTTAGTTCCTCTTGAAACTGCTATTAATATATTTAATCAATTATATGTTGATTATATTATTAGTGGTAAAACTGAATTTCAATTTAAATATAACGAGTTTAAAATTGGTTCATTCTGTGTTTCAAGAGCTAGTTATGTTGGCAAATTTACTGATATTAATCATTATGAAAATCCTTGTGAAAATACTTATAAAGATTTAGGTTATAAAGAATGGATGTTTAGAATAGGTTGTCATACTCTTTGGTTTGATGATATTAAAGATTTTGCTAGATATTATAATCTGCAAGATAGACTTAGTTTTCCTCTAGATAGAACTACTGCTGAATGTATGGAGAATCATTTGATTCATTTACCTAGTGGAAGAACTATAGAAGCTGTAGGAACAATAGATATTTAACTTAATAAAATAACAATTATGAAATTAAAAAATGCTATTGATACGGCTGTTTCTCATAACGCTTTAGTTGTACTTGAAGAAACAGACCCAAAAGATTCTCATTATTCAATTAGTATTTATGAAGGAATGGCTCATGAAATTCCTAATGAATTACTAGAAAGAGAAATATTCCCTATAACAGATGTTGTAGGAGATGCTGTAGGAAGACTTCATATTCAATTAAAAACTGATTTTGAAGCTGCTGATAATTTTCTATTATTTGTTCAACTTCCATGTATTACAATAAAAGAAAAAGCTAATAATTTTATAGCATGTGAAGAAGATTGTGGATATATTCCTCATCTTTATAAATTTGACTCTCAATATATAATTGATTGGATAGGTGAAGAAGGAGATTCTCTTTATTGTATTAACGGTATTACTCCAGAACGAGTTATTAGAACTGCTTTTAAATGGTGTTTAGATAAAGGTCTTATAACAAATCCTATTTATATAAAATAACAATTATGACAGAAAGTGATTTAAAGTATTGGAAAGCGGTGCTTGGACCTGTAGTTCCAGAGCATCTTGTAACTCCTGAAGTTGTTGCATTACGTGACCAACAAAACAAAATGCTTAGTCTTATGGCTAAGAAGAATGCTGATTATGGTAATGCTTTCAATAAAGGTTGTGATAAACTAGGCTATAGATATGGTCTAGCTAGAATGTATGATAAAGCTAATCGTTTGGTTCATCTTATTGAAGATGATTTTCAAGGTTATAGTAATCCTAATGTTGAAGATGAAAGTATGTTTGATACTATTCAAGATTTAGGTAATTATTGTAATATGTTATTAGCTTGGCAAGCTAGCAATAATGGACATGAACCTACCATACCTTCTACGGGGCGGGTAGAGACAGTTTTCATTGATATTTCTAATCTTGTTAAAACAGATAAACTTATTCTTATCGAAGAAACCAGTAAGAAAGATGTAACTAATGAAATTATATCTGCTTATGGTTTTGAACATCTTTGTAAAGATAAAGATGGATATGTATATAATTTATCTGCTGATGATAAAGAAATTCCTGTTACTAGTGAACATAAAGAGAATATAGTTGCTATATCTCACGAAGATTATGAAGCTGGAAAAGATTTTGTTAAACGTAAAAAGTAAATAATTATGATTAAAGTTGTAAATCCTAGTGTTGAAGTTTGGAAACAAGAAGGTTATACACTTGATGCTATTTTTAAACATATAGCTAGATGTACTCGTGTTTGCTATCAAAGTACTCCTAAAAATAAAGATGAAAATGCTTATGATTTTCTTCTTAGAACTATATTTAAAGGACATGATTTCTTCAATCTCACTAAGGTTAATCCTAAGAATCCATATGAACGAATACTTGCTCCAAATGCTTATGGTGATGTAGATTTAACAAGTCTTCATTTAAGTTGTTGTGAACATGCTACAGTTCATCTTAAATTTCCTACTTTCATACCTAGAGCTGCTGCTATGTGGGAAGGGGTATATGAGCATAATAAATATAGTAGAACTAATAATCATGATGGTTATCTTTATGTTACTACAAATCTTAGAGTAATAATAGAAAATTATGCTATTGACACTCTTGAGTTTATAGATACAACTCCTAATTGTCCTTATTATATGCCGAGAACTACTGTTTGTTTTATAACAGATATTGGTGCTAGTCGTGAACTTAATCGTCATAGAGTTAATAGTATTGTAGAAGAATCTACTCGTTATTGTGCTTATGATAAAGGTAAATTTGGTAATGGAATAACTGTTGCTAAACTTCCTTGGATTCCAGATGTTGATTCTACTGATGGAGGTCATGATTATACAGAAGGTTTCTTTAACGATAATGAAGTCTTTGATAATAATGTAATTGAAGAACAATATACAGATAATTGGACTGCTGTAGATTGGTTTTTATATGGTCTTCAAGTTTGTGATTTAGTTTATCGTAAAACTCGTGAACTTGGTTGGACTGCGCAACAAGCTAGAGAAATTCTTCCTCTTAATACTAAAACACAAGTAGTTCATACTGTTTTTGTTGATGATTGGGAGCATTGGATTGCTTTACGTAGTAATCAAGTTAGTGGTAAAGTTCATCCTATGATGGGTGAATTAGCTAAACAATTAATTCAACAAGTATATCCTGAATAATCATGTGGATAAGTATATTAAATTATAATATAGGACAAATTGAAGTTACTGATGTAACTGATGATTTCGCAGAAAACAAAACTGCTACTGATGATAACGAAAGAGCTGTAGATTGGCTTAAATCAAACGGTTTTTGTTCTGATGAAGTTGGTTATATGTTAACTGATGAATGTCCTTTGTGTGTAGTAAATAATGTAGAAACTCATTTAAACTTATAAAATTATGGAAAAGACAATTAATGAAGTTAAGAAGAATGCAAAGACTTTAGAGAATGATATTCTCAAGTTGATTAGTGATTTTGAAGTAGCTAATCCTGAAGTTGAAGTTCGTGTTACTGTAGGTCGTAATTATTCTACTGTTGAAGATGGTAAAACTACTCATAGAGCAGATGTAGATTTAACTATTAAATAATTAAATAATATGGCTAGAAGTATTTTTGATATTGATAGAGAATTATATTCTCTTTATAATGAGATTGAAGAAGCAGGTGGAGAAATAACTCCAGAAATGGAAGAAAAGCTTGAAATTAATGGTCAAGAAATGACTAATAAAGTTAAGAATATAACTAACTTTATTAATAATTTGAATGCTGATATTCTTGCTATTAAGTCTGAGACTGATAGACTTGCTAAACTCAAGAAGTCTAAAGAGAATACAATTAAAGGTCTTACTAATCTTGTTCTCTTTGCTATTAAAAAGTATGGTACAGAAGATAAGAAAGGTAAGAAGTGGATTGATTGGGGTACTGGTAAAGTAACTATTCGTAAAAGCGAAACTGTTGAAGTTAATAGTAAGAAACTTGAAGCTATTAATGATATGCTTAAAGTAACTTTTGCTAATGGTATATATACCGGCACTCTTAACCAAAATTCTTCTGTAGATGAACAAGCATTACTTGATGCTATTGTAAATACAGCTAAAGATTCTGGTAATTATGAATGTAGTGAAATTGATATAGAAGACCTCGATGATGTTAATATTGAGGTTACTGTTCCAGTTAAACTTACAGACCTTCTCAAGGGTGATGGTTATCAGCTTATGACTAATATCGGAGCTGTTAATCGTGATGGTTGGAAATTTAAACCTAGTGTTGATAAGAAACTTATGAAAGTTAAAATCAAAGATGATGGTTGTGTTTCCAATATTGCTGAAGTTGTTGAAAATGATAATTTAACTATCAAATAACATGAGAGTTTCAGAACTAATACAAAAACTTAACAGTCTCCAAGAAACTAATGGAGACTGTCAAGTTATGGTTGATGATGTATATGCTACTAATGCAGAATATGATTCATCTTTAGCCATTATAAATATAACGTCTTATTAAAATAAATAGTAATATTATGCACAATGTATATTTAATTAAAACAGATATTAAAGTAAAAGCTAATACATTTCTTAATATTAATATTCTAGCAGAAGATTTATCTGATGCTACAAGTAATGCTTCATATCTTAAATATAATGGAGAAGAACTAAAGAAACATATAGTTAGTGTAGAAGTTCTTGTTCAGAATGTACTACGTGATACATGGAATCTTAAAGATTTGAATCCAGATTATAAAGAAGAAGGAGACGAAAACTATGAGGGTTAGTGAAGTAATAGAAAAGCTAAATGATGCTTTAAATGAATATGGTAATATACCTGTTACTATGTTGATTTCTGAAATAGCTAGTGAAATGAATATAGAAGATATTCAAGCTGATGAAGAATCTGTAACTTTATGTAATTTTTAAAATATAATGTTTAACAATTTAATTAACGCTGAGTTATGAGTAAATTTAATCGTGGTGGTCTTCCTTGGGCTATCGGTAAAGATGTATCTGATTGTGTGACTGCACAAGATGTAATGAAGAAAGCAGGTCTTGATTGGTCTGTTCAAAAGTGTGAACTTGTAGGTAAAATGCCTTTTAGAATAGGCAGTAATAATGATTTAGGTGAAGATGCTTTTGTACATGACGGTAACATTTATCGTGAGTGTGCTAATGCTTATGCTACCTATCGTACAGATTGTAATTATCCTTTAGGTATAGTTAAAGATAAGTATGAAGTTGTTCAAAATATGGATGCTTTCAACTTCTTTAATAATGCTATTGGTGAAGGTAAAGCAATTTGGGATAAAGCTGCTTGTCTTAATATGGGAGAGAAAGTATATGTTAGTGCTAAACTTCCAGTACAAACTTCTGTAAGTAAAGATGATGTTATAGATAACTATCTTGTGTTTAGTAATGGACATGATGGTGGTTCGTCTGTAGATATTATGATTACTCCTGTTCGTGTTATTTGTACTAATATGCTTAATGGAGCATTAGATAAAGCTTCTTGTCATATCAGACTTAGACATACTAAGTCTATAAAAGAGAAACTCGAACTTGGTGCTCAAGTACTTAAAGTTGCTTGTTCTCATGCTTTAGATGCTCAAGAACTTTATCGTCATCTTACTACTATTAAAATGAGTGATGAAGAAGTTTATAAGTATCTTTGTGAATTGCAACTTACTCCTGCTGAGATTGAACGAATTAATCAGTACGACCCTAATAAAGGTTATGCTAGACTTGTTGCTCGTGATTATAGACTTCTTGAAGCAGTTGAAATATCTTCTCGTAAAGCTAATCAACTTTATAATATGATGGATTACTATAATGATGGTATCGGTCAGAAAGATATTTGTGGTACTGCCTGGGGAGCATATAATGCTGTAACTGGTTTCTATTGTAACGTTGCTAATCTTGAAGGTGAGAAACGTATGAATAGTCTTGTTTGGGGTAGTGCTAATAATAATATGAATAAAGCACTTAATTCTGTTGTAGCTTATGCAAGTTAATTTTAATGGAAAAGAAAATCAATTTAAAGTACCTCATTACAAAGTTGGTGATGAGGTACTAGCTTTTAGTCATATTAGTGGTAAATTCTTTGTTGGTACAGTTAGTGCTGTAAATAGTTATGCTGATACTAACCAAAGTGTAGTTAATTACACTATTATGATTGATGAAAATAAAGGTGTTCCTAATATTCCTGAAGAGCTAGTATTTGATAATAAAGAAGATGCTAAAAATTGGGTAACATCATTAGGAATGATGCTATATAACTTTTGATACGCTTCTTTACGGGGAGGATAGAGCAACTATTAGTGCTAGAATACTAGAAGCAGCTAAAGCCGCCCCGTAGAAGATGTTAGTGGTTAAAATATCGTTAAACTACTTATTATTAGTAGTAATACTAATGATAATGCTTATCTTTGTACTGCAAATGAAAGCAAGTATTAATATATATATATATTATATTAGAGCTTGTAAGTAGTTGATTATCAAATCGTTACACAACAAAAGTTGTAAACGACTACAACAATTTATTCAAAAGTTGTATGAGTTTACAACTTTTTATGTATATTTGCAGGCGTGTAACGATAATGATAATAGTGATATGGATAAATTATATAGAAATTATGCTAAAGATATATGTGATGTTGGATTTGATATAAATACTATAGATACTGATAATAATCATATAAGTAAAGACAATTCTAACAATCCTTATATTACAGCTATTAGTTATAATAAGGAAATGATTAAACTTCGTAAAGGTATAGTACTAGAAATGAGAAAACATAGTCTTGCTGCTGCTCAAGTATTTAGTTACATTGAGGAGCATTTAAAGTACGACTGTAATAGTATTATTCTTAGTCCTACAATTATAGCTAAAGAATATAATAATGATAAAGGTAACATAAGTAAAGGTATTAAAGAACTTATAGAAATGAATGTCATTAGGAGAACTAAAGATTATATCGATGTTCCTGATGGTGTTAGTAAAAATCAATTTACTGTAAATCATAATTATATTTATAATGGTAATTTGCATAAACTAAAGAAAGATATTGAACAACAACGTAAAACAAAAGACAATTAAATTATGAGTCAATTAAGTAATCGTATAGCAGATGCAATGATTAATTATGCAAATGCTTTTAAAGACACTCCTGACAACAGAGAGTTAGCTGAAAAAGAACTTAAAGAAGCTCTTCGTACAGCTATTGATTTTGTTCCAGTTAAGATTTGGCTTGACCCTAAAGTTAAAGCACAAATTCCAGAGTATGCTCATTATGAAAATGGGTTTGCTAGTGATGCAGGTTGTGACCTCGTTTGTACGTCTGTAGAAATTAAAGAAGATGGGCGTATTAAATGTGGAACAGGTATTCATACAGCATTAGAAGATAGAGACGAAATTAGTATTGTACCTAATAGTCGTTTCACAAAAACTCTTCTAATACATCAAAATACTCCAAGTACAATCGACGCTAAAGTTTCTTAAATTTTATTCACAAATTCATCATATATTGTAGAAATCTATTATATTTGCAGTGTTAGTTAAATATTAAACATTGTAAGTTATGGTAGATTTAAGTAAAGTAAAAGTTAATTTAGTTGTTAGTTTTCCTACTAAGAAAAAGAAAGCTTCAACGAAAGTTACAAGAGTTTGTAAGTATTGTGGTAAAGAATTTCAAGTACCTAGTTGGTATGGTGCTGGAAAGTATTGTTCAAAAGCTTGTGAAGCAGCAGATAAACGAGTTGTACATACATCAAATATAACTTGTGAAGTTTGTGGAAAAAAACTATATATGCCACCTAGTAGAATTAAAAGAACAAAACATCATACTTGTTCTAGAGAATGTAGAGCTAAATTACAAAGTATACTATATTCAGGAGATAAAAATCCTAATTATGGTAATCGTGCAGAACGATGTAAAATGGTCAATAATGGAAGACTATATTATAAAGTTCATTTAGATTCTCATCCTTTTGGTAGAAAAACAACAGGAAGTATAGGAGTTTATTATCCTGAACATAGGCTTGTTATTGAACAAAATTATGAAAGATTCGATTCTAAATATTTTGTAGAAATAGACGGAAAACATTATCTTAAACCAGATGTTGATGTTCATCATTTAAATGAAGATTCTACAGATAATAGAATAGAAAATTTAATTCCTTTAACAAGAAGCGAACATACTCATTTACATAATAAACAAAAAGAAATTATACGTGATGAATTAGGTAAAATAATTGGTGTCGTAAAACACGGTGAATTGCTGGGAAATCATGGTAATGACAATCAGCAGCCAAGCGTTAATAGTAATATTAATGAAGGTTCAACGACTAGTAACCGAATCCAAACAGATAATGCTGAGGATGGTAATGTTGCCACGAGTGCCGTGCCTAACAAAGTTAGTGAAGATATAGTCTGAACACTAGATATAATACAATATTAATGAAACTAGTGAATATGAAGATAAAGAACTTCATAGTTAACAAATGAATTATAGAGGAGAAATTTTTGTAATATTTAGAAAACTTGTTCCAAATGCTGAAGTTCCAAAAGTTGGAGATGTTATTGGTCAAATGAAAGTTCCACATCATAGACAAATGATGTTCCATACAGTAAATACACTTGAAGACCTTGGCATAACTGATAGAGGTGATGGTGGATTTGGTTCTACCGCAAAGAAATAATTAATAATTTAAATAGTAAACAATATGAAAAAGTGGGTATCAGAAATGATTAAGCAGCACGCACATACTGCTATCGAAGTTAACAATGTGGCTAAGTTTATCGAAAATGCTAAGAATAGTGATAAAGTTAATAAAGTAACTTTTGCTAATCTTGCTTTGCTTCTCAGAGATTTGAAGAATACTGCAAAGACTTATGAGACTATTCTTAACAATGAAGGAGTTCATTTTGCTCCTGATGGTTCTTATTATGAAAAAGTAGCTGAGATAAATGAAAAGAAAAATCCTGATAATAACGACTAAGAATTGTCTTGGTTGTTCTATAGTGATAAATAACATTCAAACAGTTATTGCTAAATCATCTAAAGAAATAGCTCTTGAAATTAAAGATTTTGCAGAGCTTCCTAAAAGACTTATTCATAAGTATAAAGCTTATGATTATCCTACTACAATATTTCTTGAAGATGATGAAGTAACATTTAAATTTGTTGGAAGTACTCATGTGAACTGTATACAGAGGTATATAGATTTGTATTTGAAATAAATACTGAAAATTTTTCTTCTGTTATTGCTGCTAGTGCTTATGAAAGTACTAGCAGTTTTTAATTTAAAATTATTATGAATCCAAATTATAATAAACATAAGAATATAGCCATACTTATACTTGCTGTTATAGCTGCCGGACTTGGTGCTTGTAGTTACAATAAAGTTTCTAATAATAAACCTGTAAATATAGATAGTTGTGGAATTAATGATGATTTCTATGAAATTAATGATGTTGATTCTACAAATGATGAATATAATACAGATAGTGTTATTTATCTTGATGATAATGGTAATATAATTAAAGCTCCTTTTAAATAAGTTGAGCTATATGGCACATCCTACATTTTGAAATCCTCTGTACGAGGGTGATTCTAATCTCCTGAATAATTATTCAGCCGTAACATCAAAGTAGCTTAGAAGTCATTTAAAGTGTAATTTATTTAATAACCATTCTTACTTGACAGTCTTATTTCAGCTCCAGGCATAATGAGTTTAATCTATGCCAAACTTAGTGGGAAACTCCCACAATTACATAATAAATGATTTCTAAGCAACTTACATATCAATGTCGATTAATCATACTACTTTAATTATTTAACCGCTTACGAAAGAAATTGAAATATTACTTATGTTTTTGATATTTGCATTCCATGTTATAAGAATTCATAATTCAACATTAGCAGCAGCGGCTGCATTACATTTTAATCATTGATTAATATTATGAGTAGCTTGTCCGTGAGGATGAGTTACTCTTTTTTTTTATTTATTAGTAGCGACACATTATGACACATTAAACGAAAAAGAGCTAGACAGTCATCACGACTATCTAGCTCATAAACTTTATAAATATCACCTTAAACAACATTTAAAATCCTATAACCATTTATTTTAGCAAGTAGTTTAAAACTTATAGCATTTGTTACTCTAGCAGGATTCGAACCTGCTCTGACAGAACCAAAATCTGTAGTGCTACCATTACACCATAGAGCAATAAAGTTTCGCATACATCTGTAGTAATTTCATGGCAAAAACAGGAAAACCTTTATCTGTTGCAAAGATACTATTAATATTAATATCTCCAACAGATAAAGGTCTTATTTAATTCTTATTAGTAGAAGTATAACTATCGATACCTTCTACGGGGCGGATTTAATCATTTACATTAGTAGGTATTATACCAAGTATATTGTCTCCTAATTTATAGTAACTGTTACTCTTATCAAGACCAGCAATATTACTATAAGCTCTATAGATAGGTATCTGTCTAGTAGTAAGAACATAAAGTTTATTCTCTTTAGCATATCTACCACTACTATAATCCCAGTTATAATCATCACCAGCTATAAGTCCTTCTGCTATAATATTCATAGCTTTAAGAACATCACTAGGCATAGTCTGAGCTGCAATAGGAGAACTATATAACTTCTTACCTTCAGTTATAACAAATGGAGGAGTATACATCATAACTTGAGTTGCAAGACTGTCTGCCTCATAAATAAGAAGATTTCCTAAAGTACTATTTTCAAGTTCTTTATCGTCCCAAATAGCATGAGCAGCAAGAGCCATAGCAATAGCAGCTACTGAACCAGCAACATTACCCATAGCTCTAAGTATTGCAGCACGTTGATAACGAGGTAACATATTCCAGTTTGTATTGAAGTTTGTAGCCATATCTACATAACCTATAAACAACTTTTGAAGAGTTTGTAATGCACCAAGTTGAGTACCATTAATTTCTCTATCTGCTTTAATCTTATCTAAAGGCATTGAAAGGAAATCCATAAGAGCAGGACCACAACCTAATGTAAAAGCTCCACGTTCTTCATTGAAATAACCTTGTCTTCTATAATGTTTAAGAATACCAGGATATATATGTTTATGATATTGCATAGCAAGACTACCCCACCAATGCTTTTCAAGTTGTGCAGCACCAAGCTTATCATATACACCATGTATCTCTTTATTGACACTAATAACTTTACCTTTAAACTCACCAAGAAGCTTATAACCATCAGAAACTTCTTTATCTGCACTAAGTGCATCAAGTTCTGCAAGTTTACTACCTTCTTTGAAAGCTAGTTTACCATCTTTTAAATCAAGATTTTCAATAAGAGTACTATTTTTTTCAAAATCAGCAGTTGCAGTCTTTTCAAGTTCTTTCTTTACTTTAACAAATTCTTTTTGCATCTTATTAGGAAGAGTTCTAGCAAATTCAGTAGTAAAATCTTTACGACCAAAAACAAACTCTTTAAGTTTATTAGCATCTTCTTTTATACTACCAACATAGTTATTAAACTTAGCTTCAAATTCAGTACCTTCAATAATACGCTTTAGAGCTTTCTCATGGCAATCAGCAATATATTCATATTTACTCATAGCACGATACTTGATTTTACCTCTATTTTCAGCATCAACTACAGGTACAAGTCTATTACTATACATAAGACTAAACATAGCAGCATTTTGCATAAAATGTTCACCTATAGCATTAGGAGAATAAAGAGCATTTCTAAGCTTTTCAAAAGCAGTACCTGCATCAAGATGATTACCATCACTAATACCAGCAAGTTGGTCAAAGTCAATAACATTCATTTCTTTAACTATAGCACTAGCTAATGTTGAAGCTTTATCTTTACCAAGGTCGTTAATAAAACTCCATGAATTGTGCATCCATAAAGCTTTACCACGAGCATAATCTTTAGCTCCAATAAATTCTTTAGCTATCCACTCACCTGCTAAACCTGATTCACCAACAGTAACGTTACCGATACCACCAGTAATATTAAGCATCATAAATTTAGCACTAGTAAAAGATTGAAGAAGACTACTAACTTTAGTAAAGTTAGCATTACTTTCTTTAAATTGATTATAGATAATTCTACGAATCCAATTCTCATATTGACCTTGAAGTCTTTCATCTTTTTGAGTAAGATAACGAGTTTCACCTCTAGCACCTCTTTGATGGTCTTTCTTTAGATTACTCCAACCTACATTCTTTTGATATACTTCCATTCTATCAAGCATTTCTTTACCGTAATAAAGCATATACTTATTATCTTGTATAGCATTAAAATGAGCAGCTTGAGTAATAAAGTTTGAAAGTACAGTACGATAATCTCTATTAAGTAAAGCACGATGAATTTCTTTATTCTTCTTCAATGCTTCTTCCATACGTTTATTATAAGCTGTAAGTGCAGCATTATATTCTTCATCATCAGCATAAGATATACGCTGTGGCTTAGTCTTTTTAATATTCTCTATATTAACAGAATCTTTATTTCTAAGTTGTTCCATTAACATAGGCATATCAATAGCTTTATCATCAGCATAATCTATATGATAGAAAGGGTCTCTACCATTCTGAAGTTTATCACTATAACCAAGGAACTCTAGGAATTGTTTTCCCCACCATTTTGCATCATGCTCTGCACCTTTACTCATAGAAGGAAGATAACCTCTACCTATAAAACGTTTTGCAGATTCAGTTTGAGCAAGGTTATTAAGAGTCTCTTGAATATATCCCATAAGCTTTTGTTGATGAGCATTAAGAACAACTTCTGAATCATAAGTTTTATCATCAGTTTTCTTATAATTATCAACATAACCTACACCTTCTTTATAATTTGGATTTCTATATGCAGCTTTAGGAGCAAGTTCAGTTTGAGCATAACCAGCATTCCATTCACCGTTTGCAACAGCAGGTATAATTTGAGTTTTTTTCCATATTACAGTAGGTTCCATTCTATGAGTATAAGGATTAAATACATGATTTCTATCATACCATTTCTTAAATTCAGCATCACCTTTTGCTCTTTGCTTTTTAAGTTCAGCTTCATAATAAGGAGTATTGACAGTCTCAAGATTATTATGTATAGTACGATAAGCTTCAGTTCTTTCGTCCATTTGTTTATGAAGTTGTTCAGCTTTCTTTTTACCTTTTGTCTTGAGGTATTTATCCATATCTACTTTAAGAGTACCATAGATATAACGATTAGGTATTCTATCTTTAGTTTCATCATAAACTATATTACCTGAATCATCAGTAACAACTTGATATTTATCATCGAGTTTTGGAATACCCATTTTATTAACTCGTTCCCAAGCTTTATAATACTTAGCTCCTTTAGCTTTAGCTCGTTCTTCTTCTAGATTAAATGCTTCTTTATTGTAATTATCTAAATCGACAAAACGAGTAACAAAATAAGCAATAGACTTACCATTAGTACTATCTTCTGTTTTCTTCATACCAGCAAATAAAGGTTGATAAGCTTGATAAAGTTTATCAAGTTCTTCCTCAGTAAGTTCTGAAGTAGCAACATGTTTAGTAGCAATGTCATAATGTGGAGCAAGTATTTCATTAACTTGTTTCACTATTTGCTGATATTCTTTATTTGGAACACCATTAGCTGCAAGTCTTTTATAAACTTCAGCAGGATAAACAACATCATCTTCAGGACCATTACTAATAAGAATACGGTCATTTTCCATACCATATTTTGTATTATTAAAACGTTTCTGAGCTTCTTCTTGAATAGCAGCTTGTTGTTCTTCAGTAAATATAGTACCATCTAAGCGACCAAATTCATCATAAGGATTTACATTAGTTGCTTTAAGCTTTCTAAGATATACTTTAAACTTACTATTATTTTCACCCTTATAACCCATAGTTTTATATGCTTCGTGTATAGCTTCTTGAATACTTGGGTCAACTGTCCACTTAGCATTAGTAGCAAGCCAAGCTTTTGCAGCTTTATATTCTTTATTCATTTCAAGCTGAGAAGCAGGAATACTAATTCTACCAGATGGGTCTCTAGCTTCAGCAGTTTCAACAATATCAAGCATACGTTTTAGTTGGTCTTCAAAACCTTTACGAACTTTACTATCATTATACTTATTACGAATATCATTAATAGTTCTGAGATATTTGTCAAGAGCTTTACAATCATCAGCATTATTTATTCTAGCTTTATAGTATCTTTCTTTATCAACAATTTCACCAGTTGAAGGATTCATACCAGGATAACCCATGATAAAACTTTCTTTAGGTTCACCATTATCTAAATCATATTCAGAACGAATATCATTAAGATGATACCAAAGATTCTTTAATTCAGTTTCTTTTTCAGGACTAAGTGTACCATCAGTTCTACTGGCATTAATTTCATCAATCATAGCTTTTGTCTTAATATACTCTTCAAGTATAGGTCTATGATTTCTATAAAGTTCATCTTGAGCATCATAAAGTTCTTTATAATAACTATCAACAAACTTACGATTTACATGGTCTAATAAAAACTTATCAAGTTTATGCTTAGCTTCAATGTAAGCTTCAGGATTATTAATTATATCTGATTTAGCATTACGTTCATCTTGTCTAAGTTTATTTAAATCATTTTCAAAATTATCATTATAAGGACGAATAAATCTACCATCAGCATCAATAATATCATCAAATGATAAATTAACACCAGCAGCTTTTGCATCAGCAAATATTTTATCTATCTCCTTATTGAAAATATCTACAGTTCTTCTAGCTTGAAGTTCTTTAGCTCTAATATCAGACATTACATTCTTAGTAAGTACTTGTATAAAAGCATTACCAGAATCCTGTAAATCACCAACCCAAGCATCAAACCAACTAGTAGAATGGAAACCATCAAATACACTAATAAGATTATTTTGAATTTGAGGATTATCACTAAGCTTTGCAAGATAATCATTAGCAAACAACTTTTCAGCTTGTTCAATAATAGAAGTATCTGTAAGTTGTTTAATTGCATTTTGAAGTCTTTCTACATAAGCTATAGTATTATCACTATCTACAGATTTATCAACTTTAACTGAAGCAATATTACCATATTTACTAATTAAAGCTCTAGCATCAAGAAGAGTCTTTAAATATCTTCTTCTTTCAGCAGGATTGTTTCTAATAATATCTATAGTACGAGCATCATTTACAGATAAGAAATGACCATTATCTTCAACAAACTGATTAAGTTGTTGAGTAATGTCATTAACTTTATCTTCAACATAAGTTGTTATGTTATAATAAACATCTTCAGCTTGAGATTGGAACTCATTACGTGTAGCATTAAAACCTTTAGCTGAAAGATTATTTACTTTTTTACGAGCAGAATAATCACCTTCGTGACTTCTACGATTCATATCATTATAAGCATCAATAGAGAAATCAAGAACGCTAGCACCAAGCTTAGAATTAGTATTTAAAGTAGCATTAGGTTTACCTTTTGATTTAACTCTTACAAAGTAAGTGTTATAAGGCACATTAATACCTAAATCTTTAGCTCTTTCTACTTCAGATTTTCTAGGAGCTCTAAACTCAAATATTTCATCAACTTCATTAGTAACTTCTTTACCATCTTCTATAGTAACATAAGTTCCTTTAATGTGTTGAGGATTACCAAATACAGTACCAATCGATTTACTTCTTAAATAAAAACTCTGAATAGCAAATTCTTTACCATTACTTTCAGGATATTTATTAAGAATTTCATTAATAGTAAACTTAGCAGAAGCTTCTTGATACTTACTAGGATTATTAATATCAAAAGCGTTAGCATTTTTAAGTTTAAGATGTTTAATATTAAACTTATAAGCTTGAGCCATTTCATTAAGGTCATCCATAGTAGGAGTATCACCTTTCTCTAATCTATTAATATAATCAATATAAAAACCTTCACTTCTATAACCTTTAGTGTTTTCTCTATTAAGACTTACTTCGCCAGTTTCATTTTCGTCAAGTTTGGTAATAGGATAAGCATATATTTTATCGTTATTTTCAACGATTTTATAAAGTCTAGCTTTATATTCTTTACCTACTTTTTCATTAAGATGAACATAATGATTTGCATAAAAGTCATCATTAGTATTTGATTCATTAATAAAACCATACTTAGCGGCAAGTGCTCTTTGAGACTTTAAATTATTATATTCAGCAAGAGCTGTTTTAAGTTCTACATTAAGCGATTTAATTTCATTATCATCATCAGTAGTTTCTATGTCACGTCTAAGATTAACAATCTTTTCTCCAACAATACTAATATCAGATAAATCAAATACAAAAAGATTGTTTGGTTTCTTGAACTTACTTAATTCAGAAACATAAGTACCATTTCTACGAACATTCTTAACTGTCTTATGATAGATAAAATTGCTATCACTATGAGAACGAACATAACGTTCAGCAACATCATAAGTTCCAGCAAAATTATTAAACTCATCAACTATATAACTAATAGCAGATTTACCACCAAACAAATCAGCATTTCTAAGAGCATCATTTGTAATAACTTTACTAATACCATTACGTCTCATCTTGAAATTCTCAACAGCAAAAGCATATTTAATCATATCAATAGCTGCAAGTTTAACAAGAGGATTATCACTATTAGCTGCTTGGTCGAATAACATATAGGCAGTTTCTACATCAGTAGTATCATCTTTGAATTGAATACTTTGCTTAGATTGACCAGTAGTATTATATTCATATTGATTGAACAAGTTTACTTTAAGCAAACCAAATATACCAGCATCTTCAGATTTACTTTGAAGATAAGCAACCTTTTGAGCAGGAGTAAGCTTAATAAAAGCTTCTACTTCAGAAGGAGTTGGTCTATTAATATATTCACAATCAAAGTTAAACTGAGGTTTAGCATTATATCCAAAGATTCTTTGACGTTCAGCAATAGTATCACTTTCATTATCAAAACCGTAACTTAATGTACCATCTTGTTCAGCAATTACTTTACTACTATACATTACTGGAGCAACATGATTATATATACTACTAAGAATATATTGTTGAAAATCATTATATTCTTTCTCATTAATATTACGACTTCTATCACTAAAAGTATTTTCAAGACTATAAACAAGATTCTTAAAACTATCAGTCTGAGTATCAAACAACATACTATTAATACTACTAGATGTAGCAGTAGCATACTTTAAGAAGCAATGAAGAGAAGGATATTTAGATTGACTATCATTATGTTTATCCATCATATAACTTCTAATATCTACAACTTTATTACCAGCAGCATTTTTAGTAAGAAGACCAGGATAAATAGCTTCAAGGAAAGACATTTCGTTATCTTTATCTTTAACAGAAAGAACATTTTCTATATTAGCATTTTCTCCATTAACGATTTCTTGAATATCAGTAAATACTTTATTAGTAGCAAAAAGAGTTTGCTTAGCACCAAATCTATCAGGATTACAAACACGAGCTAAAGAACTAATACCTTGAGCTAAACGATTAATATCATTATAAGCAAAAAGTATAGACATATCATATATCATATCTTCTACGGGGCGGCTCTCCTTTTGATTAAGTCTATTAGCTAATTCTTTATAATTAAGAATAACTCTATTGTTAGAAGTAAGACTATATTCTGTACCAAGAGCAGTATTTACTTTGTCTATTACAGTTTTAATATTGTCATCTTCTGTTACTCCAATATTCATTTCAATAGCTAATTTTTTAATAGCATTATGAATAGGTTTAGAAGTATCTTCAGCATAAATAGATTTATTAGCATTATACTCTTCTACAATACGACTAATAGCAGGCTGCATAATAAATGCAATAGTTGTGTCATAATTACTACCAATATCAGGAAGAGTTTTATATACTGCAAAAGTAAAGTCATTTACATTTGGAATAGCACCTTCCTTAACAGCATCAAGAATATGAGCAGTAGTTTGAGAAGTATATGCAGTAAGAATACGACCATCTACATTTTTATTATCATTGGTCCAACCGATAGTAGTATGAGTTACAAGATAATCACCTGTTTCATAATCAGTGGTAACATTATCTTCACCAAATCTATCTATAAGTTCTTTAGCATCATACTTATCTTTATCATAAGAAATTGTTACTTCATAATCACTATTGATAATAGGTTGAACAGTATTACAAACAGAAACAAAAGTATCACGAGTAACACTAAATGCTTTAAGTTTAGCACCACTCATAACATCTTCTTGATAATCAGCTTGGTCAAGGAAGTCATAAGAACTTCTAGCATTACGTATTTTCTTAACTACAGGATTAATAACTTTATCACGTGCATTAATAATATCATCAAAATTAGAACGTGACAAGTTCTCCTCAAGAGATATATCATCTTTGAGAATATCAATCATGTCATCAAGAATACGATTATTACGAGCGTTACGAGTATTAGCATCTTCTACATTTTGAGCTAAATATTTATTATAACTCATAATACCAAGTTTTTTAGCAGCTTTATTAAACTTATCAATTCTAGCTTGAAGAATCTCTTTAGCTTTATCAGACTTAAAAGCTTTTTTATCAATATATTCATTACTAATAGAATCAACCATATCTTCATGTACTGAAATGAAATTTTTATCAGCATCATCAAGAGTAGTTTTATTAACACGAATATAATCAGCTACATATTGAAGTTGTTTAAGATAACTATCTTTTGTAAGTTTACCAGTTTCTGGATTCTTTTCAGCAAAGTCTTCAAAATCTATATGAGCATTTTTTACAAGCGTTTTAGTTTCATCAGATAAAGCGTCATAAGCTTGAGTTTCTTCTTCAGCTAATTCTTTACGAGACTTTTCAAATTGTTCATCTATTTCTTTATTAAGTTTTTCAAAAGCTTCTCTAACTGACTTATCTTTAATCTTATCAGCTTTCTCAAGATGTCTATTTACATAATTAGCATAATCATAAATATCAAGTTCATCAGAATAACTTTGTTTACGAATATTACCATGCTTATCTACATAACTACTATATTGAATACCATATACGGAGTCAATATCAAAGTCAGAACCAGTTTGAGAAACCCAATCATCAGGAACAACAATAGTAGAACCTTGAGCATCATCAAGTAAACCAACTACTTTCATTACACAAACAGATTGTTTACCCTCAGTTGGAATACGATAACCAATAAGAGTATCAAGATGTGCAGCTTGAAGTTCTTTAAGAAGGTCTTCTTTACTCTTTTTATAACTACCGTCAGCATTCTTAGCAAAACCAAAATTACTAGCAGGAAGCATTATTTCAACATAACGTTCACCTTCTGGATGTTCTTTAGTTACAGGATGATAACGAAGCTCTTTAGAATAACTAATTTGTTCTTTAGTTGCTTTAAAACCAACATTAGTAATCTGAGCAGCATGGAAACCAGGAAGAGTTTGACGAGTAATAGCTCTATTAAACACAGATTGACTAACACTTTCAAGCTTAGTAATAGCATTACTAAGAATCATAGGCATATTAGCATTAGGTCTTCCAGTAATAGGATTAACAGCTTGCTCAGCAAGAGTTACATAATCCATCATATTACTATCAAGACCTAAACGCATACACTCTTCTTTCAACTTATTAAAGAATGTATGATAATCTATACCTTTAATAGTTCCATTTGCTTCGAAAAGAATATTACCATTAGCGTCTCTAGGAATATTAAGTTCACTAGCAAGACTATTAAATGAATCTCTAATGTTAGCACTATAAAGTTTAAAGAACTCTTCTTTCTTTTCATAAAGACGACTATTAACTGGAATATTATCAACAATCTTCTTCATAATTTGAATACCAGCTTTATTTTCAGCATTCATATGTTGAGGAGTTTCTTGCTGAGTATAAAGATGATTATAATCATATTCTTCAACATAATCTTTAGCATGAGCATTAAAATCATCAATATGTTTTTGTGTTACTTCTCCAGTCTTACTATCAAAAATTTCAAGTACTCTAGCTTTACCAGCTTTACTTGTTTCTTCTGTATTAAGTTGGTCGATACCATTATCTTTCATAAGATTATAAACTTGTTCTAGTTGAGTACCTTTTATAAATCTAGGTACAAGAACAAATTCAGCATTCTTAATTTGACGAGGTACAAATCTCTTAGAATACTTATCAAAATAATGGTCATAATAGAAGTTCTTTTGTACTTGTACAAAAGTATCAATATCACCAACACTAAGAGGTTCATCATTCTGAATCTTCTTAATAAGAGGAAGATATTCATTAAGTTTTCCTCTACCAGCAATACGACGAACCCATTCTTCAAAAGTAATATAAGATTGAGCATCGTTTACAGTAGTACCTTGATAACCACCTTTTCTTTGAACAACACCATTCTTAATAACAGGTTTACCATTTTCATATTGAATAGGACCACCTATTAAAGTTCTAGCTTGGTCAATAGTAAGACCAGCATTCTTTACAAGGTCTTTTACAAGACTACCATCTTCAGAAAGTTGTTTACCATCTTTATCAAATGTTGCAACTTTACATTCTTCAGAAGTTCTAACAGTGTTCTTAATAGTTACACCTCTAAACTTATTACGCTGTGTAACATTAAGAGGATTTTTATAACTAGCAAATTCAGCTTGAACTCTACTAGTATTAAGTTCACTAAATGCTACATCTACTATTTCATTAGCGTAATCAGTAGTGTAATCAGCAAAACCATAAGGTACTCCACTAGCCTGGTCTTCCTTAGTACGTTTAAGAAGAGTTTGATTATCTTTATAGAACTTAGTATCACCTTCAAATAAGTCATTAAAGTTACCACACATAAGTCTATAATTAAGTACAAAATCAGCAACATTATCATCATTGATAATATTAGCAACATCTATACTTTTAAAATTATCAAACTTTTCAACTTGTTGATTTACATAAGTAGTAATAAAATCACTAATCATATTAGCAATCTCATCTTCTTGTTCTTTAGAAAGATTTACAGTAACTTCATCACCATTAGCAGTAAAGTGAATATAACCATCTATATCCGCCCCGTAAAGAGCAGGAAACATTTCTTTTAATAACTTCTCTGCTTTATTGTCTACATTACCATCTTTATCAGTAAGTTCAAATCTATCATCATGGAATAGTCTACCAGTAAAAGTAAGAGCTTTAGTAGTAGGATTCATTTCTACAAAATGTTTATGACCTTTACCTACTTCATAAACAGCATAAGCTCTTCTAGCACTTTCTTCATCGAATCCCCAATCACCTTTAAATTTAGGTTGGTCAGCAAGTTCAGGATTTTCGTTCTTTTGCCAACGAAGAATTTTACCAGTGCTATCAGTTTCAAACCATTGATTAATAGAATGAGCCATGTCTGTAAGTTCTTGTACAAACATGTTTCTATATTGTATATAAAGTGGATGATTAGTATTTATAACTCTATTTACTTTAGTATTACCAATCATACCTGTAACATTAGCTCTACGATTAATCTTAGATACTAAAGATTGATAAAGAGTAGGAGAAAATCTATCACTAACTTTAGTCTCATTCATACTAGAAATAAGAACAGGTTTAGCATCAGTAATATAATAAGCTCCATTACTATCTATATCAAGTGTTCCGTGAAGTTCATATTTATCTACTTTACCACTATCATCTGTATATTTATAACCAACAGCAATTTCAGAACCTGATTTATGATTTTTACCTTCAAGAATATTAAAAGGCATAATCTTTCTACGACCAATAGTTTTAGTAGTCAAATCGTGAACCATTTGATTATACTCTTTATTGGTAGTAAGATTAACAAACTTAGAAGTTTTTACTTCATTGTCTGCACGAGTTTCACTAGGAATTTCTGTATCAAGATAAGTTTCAATAGCTTGACTAACTTCTTTACTATTTTCTACATTAAAAAGATTACCATACCTTCCTCCTTTAGTTTTATATCTAGCAGCTCTAATAATAAAATTCTTAGGAGCATCAGAAGGAACACGCATAAAGTAATTAGCAAAATCAATATCATATTCATTTTTAGAAAGATAGTCAACTTCTGTATTTACAAAATTAGCAATAGCACTATAGATATAATCCATCTTACTCATACCAGAATAAAGTACATTCTGACCAGTATTAGGATTGCCAGCACCATTAAACAAACTAACATTAATCAAATCTTTAGCATATTCTGTAGGAACATACTTATCTCCAAGTTTACGGAAAAGACCAAATACTTTAATTTTTCCATCAACACCACGTTGCTCAAGAAGAATATTACTAAAATTATATTGATTACCTTTTTCTTTAGAATTAACACGAAACTTTTCATTACCGTATTGAATAAGAGCTTCAGGAGAAAGTTTACCTTCAGCATCAACAGACATTTCAGTACCATTAATAGCATTCATAAGATAAGTAATCATAGAACTATTAATAATATCAGAACTTTGATTACCAAGAACATTCTTAGAATTAAACTGAAGAGCAACAGTAGAATAAGCTTCTATATCAGTAGCAAAACTATTAGCAGCAGCTATAGCAGTAGCAGGAATAATTTCAGTATGTAATGGAACATAAGTTTCATTATCGTCATGTTCTTCTTTATTCCATTCTCTTTTATGTTCTTGCTCTTCACGAAGATTATCATTTGCTTTAGCAGAAGCATCACTAATATTTTTCAAATGAGCAAGAAGATTACTAGTATTAATATCAACATCAACACTGCCATTAGTTTTATTACCAATAAGATAATTTCTTACAGCATTGGCATCCATATCAGGATAATAAGCTTTAAGAGCTTTAGTTAAATTAGCAACAATATCAGCAAATGCAGCATTACGTCTAATCTCATTTTTAGCAGAAAGTTTATATCTTCTTTTAGCACTTTCTACAGCAGAACGAAATACTTCAATAGCATTTGGATCAACATTAAGTGTAGTATGCTTTACATTATTTTGAAAACTAAATATAAGAGATTGTCTTCTATTAGATTCTTTATTAGAAAGTACAGCTCTAACTGTACCATCAGATTCAGTTCTAGTTTCAGTCTTAGGCATAATAGTCTTTACAAATTGACTTCTAAATCTAATAGCAAAATCTCTATTAGTTTTTAAATCTTCGTAAAGTTTAATAAGACCAGACATCTCTTTATTCTGTTCAGCAATAGTCTTAATACTATTAATAAAACTAGTAATATTATCTCTACTTATTTTAGATATAATAGCAGCTGTTACTTTCTTACCATCAATAAAATCAATAGTACCAAGTTCATTACTTCTATCATAATTATATTTACCATCAACTTTATTAATATCATTAAGCTTAGGAATAGTGAAAAGTATCATACGAATATCTTCATCAATACCTTTCATAAAATTACTTCCCATACCACTGTTATCGTCCCATCTAGCAGTAGTACCATCTACATCAAATTCTTTATTAAAGTCAGCAAGTTCATCATTTTCGTTACCATTAAGAATAGATTCCATTTCACTATCTAAATCTACCTTCTCATCAATAGCTTCATCAGACTTAAAACGAAGCATACCTAGACGACTATCGCCAGCATAAATAGAATTAAAGAAAGAAACTTTATTAAGAATCATCTCTTTAACCATAGCATAAAAGTTTTTATCTTCTCTACTAGCATTAGCGAAAACATCATCTATTTTTTCAAAATTACCATCACTAGTAAAGCCAAGAATTTGATTAACTAAACTAAGTATTTCTTTATTAGTAAACTTCTGACCTTTATTTTCAAAGTACTTTTTAGCTACTTGAACTGCACCAAAAGATACAACTCTATTAGCATAAAAATTAGCATTGTTATTATCTTTATTAAATTTACCTTTAACTACATCATTAGCAAAGAAAGTAAGTATGTTATTACCTACAACTCTATTTGCCATAACTTTAGCTGTAGTACTAAGATAACCAAATCTAGTTACAACATCATTAAACTTAGATTTAGTAGTTTGAGCACCAACACTAAAATGTCTTGAATTATAAAATTCAAGAGCTTCTTGAGCAGCATCATTACCTAAACGGTAATCATCAAAATCTTTAGTAAATCCAGTCTTGGATTCAGGGTTATAAACTAATGTAGTTATAGCATTAAATTTAACTACATCATTACCACAAAGTTCTTTGAGACGGGTTCCAGTCTCAGTACCTAAAAAATCTTTAGGTGTAATAGGACAATTAGCCATAATTATATTATTTAATTAAACAATAAAGTTCTAGAGGATTTTAAATTCTCCTCTAGAACCATAAAATTTATTCTATGAATAATCTATCGACAAGATATAGAAAACTCGCCACGCTCAACCATATCGAACATACGAGATTGTTCGTCCATTGGAAGTGCTCTAACTGCTGAGTATAACGAAGAAAAACTACCTAAAGTTTTATCATCAACACTACTACCCATATTAAGTAAATCATCAAGTTCATCTTCATTAACTGCATCATTACCTTCTGTAATATTTGTAATATTATCATCAGCAGAAACTTCTTCAGGAACTTCTTCAGGCTTAGTTTCATCTTCTTTAAATTCAAGAATACCTTCAACAGGAGCTTTAGTTTCTTCTTTGACTTCAGTCTTAGGAGCAACTTTATTTTCTTTGAATTTATTAGCAAGAATATTAAACTCTTTAGTTCTAAGAGATTCATCCCTAATTTCAATACCAAACAGTCTACTTATGAACTCCATAATCTTTTGCCAAAGACTACTAGTTTTACCTTTATGTTCACCTTCAACTCTAACAGAATTAAGATAATCCATAAGACCTTTAGAAGTAAGAGATTCTACAATGAACTCTTCAAGTTGAGTATCTGGTCTTGTACTAAACTTTTCAAACTGATATTCTTTAATATGAGTAAGATAACCACGAAGAGCATCTATATTAGCAGCTTTATTATCAAAGCGAGCATTAATCTCATCGAAAGTACTATCGTTAAGATTAGCTAAATCAGCATCAATAGCTTTAACAAAGTCATCATATATGGTTCTAAGCTTTTCTCTAAACTGCTTAGGATTTCTACTATTATTGATTTGACTATGTAGTTTTTCATGGATAAGAACACGAACTGCATCATCGCCAGCAGTATTAGCATCAACAGTTCTACTTAACCAATCATTACCTACAACTATTTCTTCATTTTCTGAATCATAGTAAGCTAAAGCATTTTTGTTTGCTTCATCACTTTCTCTAAACTTTTGTATCTTATCGTCATCAAAGATAAAGTTTTCAGGGAATATAGCATCAGTTACTCTATTATATTTTTTAAGTTTAACTATTTTACTAAGAGAATCTTTAGATTTCTCACTAAGAAGATACTCAGCAATAGTTTCACCTTTATTAGCAATACTATCATTATTAATAATACTATTTATAGCATTACGTACAATAGTTTGTGGAGTATCAGTAGGAGTGTCTTCTACTACATCTTCTACGGGGCGGCTTTCAGAAGTATTAAATATATCAATTTGAAGAGTTTGATTACTACCTATTTTATCAACACCAACAGCTCGATAGTTAGAACTATTTTCTTGTTCCAAATCAACACGAACTAAATCATTGTCAATAAGGAATTGACTATAAGTACTATTATTAATATCAAAAGCATTCTTTCCGTTATATGCTGGAATATTAATATGAAAGCCTGTTTTATCTCTACTAATAAATTTATTTTTAGTAGGAAGATTAGTATTGTTATCTCCATTAAGAAGACTAGAACTTATATTAATTTTAGCACTAGCTTTAATATCTTCTATTAAATCAGATACATCATCAAACTTATAAAGCTTTCCATCTTTACGTTTAATTACATTTGGTGCAGCATTAGGGTCTTTAGCACTACGGGCAAAGAATGTATATTCGTTACCATTAGCTTTAAGAACTAAATTACCATTATTCTGAACAACAATAGAATTTCCTAAAGATAAGATAGCATTACGTCTAAAATTAAATATATCATTAATAAACTCTTTAACTTCATTCCAATCATCAAGAGACTTAACGTTAGCAAGTCTTTCTTCTAATTGAGCAGTAACAGAATCTACTAAAGAATTAAGTATTCTATTTTCAGGAGCATTAACTTTCTCTCCATTGCGATAATAAGTATCTCCTATATAAACTCTAGGAAATGCTGCAATATAATCTATAGTACCATTAGTATTAGGAAGAGCTAAGAATGTTTGTCCACTAGCACTATTATAACCTGTATACTTTTGAGTACCTAGTCCTGAAACAGCTACATAACCGTTAGAAGTAGCACCTATATAAGCTTCACTACTATTACTAAGAACTTCTTTTATTGGACGAGCTACATCTTTAGAAGGTCTAGTTTTTCCATCAGGAGTAAGTTCTTTATTATGAGCACGAATTACTTCACCTTTAGAAAGAACATTAACTCTAGGAGTATAAATTCCATTTGCTACATTTGTAGCAATATTAATTTCTTCTCTAAGTTTATCATAATATGTATCAATACTGTCAATAAGAATATCATTATATTCTCCAACAGCTACATTATTTGTAGGTTTTACTTGATAACAATATCTCCAAAGTTTAGCAAGACCATTAAGAAGTTTCTCATAATTAGGATTTTCAGCATCTCTAACATAATGATTATTAACTGCACGTTGTATTCCTTTATGAGAAGCAAAAGCAGCAACTAATTGTTTATATTCATCTTTAGATAACTTATCAAAAGCTGCTTTATAAACAATATCATCAAGAGTAGAATAATCTATCCCATCAATAGTATCTCTACTGAGAATATCTTTAATAAATTCTTTAACTGGACCATCAGGAGTATTATTATCTCCAGCAATAGTGTGCATCCAATCATCAGCAGGTCTAACATAAAGACCAGTACCTTTATCAATACTAGCTAAAGCTTGCCAACCTATAGTAACACCATTATGTTTGTAAAGAAGAATAGTAGTATTAGTTTTATTCTTTTTACTAATTTCAGTTTCGAGAGCATCATTAGAATTAACTAATTTAAGTTCTTTCTGAGCAGCTTTAATACCATCTTCGTCAGTCACTTCAGATAAGTCAAGTTTAACTGTAGTAATAAGACTTTGAGCACCAAGTTCTACACTACGAACATAACTACTCTTATGTACATTACGTAAGAAATCAGCTTTATCTATTTCTTCAACATCAGTTAAAACAAATTTATCTTTAGCAGCTTCACTAGTAAGATAATCTTTAAGAGAATTATAAAATATTTCAGGAGCACCAGTATATTTAGATTCTTGCTCTATATATCTAAGTATATCTTCAAGTCTACCATAGTATTTTCCGTTACGCTGAACCATCTTTGTATTCTTAGCGTAAGTATTAAGAAAATCATCAGCAGCTTTAATAAATTCTCCAGTAAGATTATCAAGCTTCTGAGTTTCTACAGAAACTGTTTGAAGATACAAATCTGCAACAGAAGAACCAAACATAACTTTAGCCTCATTAGCATAATCATCTACATATTTATTAACTTCATCGCTATCAAATCCTTGAGAAATAAGAGAATCTTTTTGTTGTTTAATTACTTCATCTACATCAACATTATCATCCATTAAAGCGCCCATGATATTACGACTAAGTTCCATATTTAAAGCTGTACTTTCGTCCATATCAAGATTAGCAATAGTTTTCTTAGTCTCAGTAGCAGGAGTACTTGCTTCTTCTTTTTCATTACCTTCCTCAGCACTAGCAGCAGGAGGAGGAGTTGTTTCCTCAAGCCTCCCCGTAGAAGATGTGGTAGTTGTATTACTTTCCTCTTCTTCTTGACTTTCTTCTTCTTGTTTAGCTTGTTCATCTAGAGCTTTTTCATAAGCTGCTACATCAGCTTCTGTACCTAATAAACCTTTTTCAAAACCAATAACATTACCATCATTATCAATAGTAATATAAGGATTATGAACAAGTTCAATATCATCTTCATTAGCAAGCTCTGCATTCTCAAAAAGTTTATCATCATGCCAAGCGTGTCTACCATCATTAGACATAACTTCATACTGATTATTTTCTCCAGGTATAAGAGTAAAACGACCATTATCTTCACTAGTTATTCCAGTAACATCACCATCATCATTAAACGACAAGTTTTGTGATTTGCTTGCATCAAATTTTGGTTTAGCCTTTTCCTTTTGAGAATTGCCCTGTTGCGTATTTCCTTGCGCCTGAGAGCTTTCGAGTTGTGGTGCTGATTGATTATTCGTCGGGGCAGGTTGAGGTGATTGTGGCACATTATTTTGCGTGCCTGACTGTTCTGGTTCACCTTGAGGAGTAGGAGTTGGACTAGCAGCTGGAGCAGGACTAGGAGTAGGAGTTGGAGTATTACCATTTGTAGTAGTACTATTTGTAGTACTTTCAGGTTCTTCTTCTCCATCATTAGCCTTATTTCTAGCAGCTTTAATCTTAGTTCTAAGAATTAAACTATCTTGAATTGTATTAGCTAATCTATAGTTAAGACCGCTACTAAGATGAAGAGCATCAAGACTTTCTTTAAAAGCTTCTCTTTCTTTATTAGTCATAAAAGAAGTAGCATCATCAAAGTTATTTTGCTCATCATTAAAGTAAGCGTTTACAGCAGCACGAATGTTACCATTTTCCTCATCTTTATATTTATCAGCTAAATCATCAATATACTTATAACTAGTGTCAATAACTTTCTTACGAGCTTCATTCATAGTGTTTTGTTTATAACTAAGTTCAGTAGCAAGGTCTGTTTCATTATTGACAACTTGAGCTTGGTCATATCTACGAGAAAGTTCAAGTTCAGCTTGTTTGAGAATAAGGTCAGAAAGTTTAATACCAGTACTATTCTTTTCTTTATCAGCTTCTTTAACAAGATTATTAATTCTAGTTATATTATTATTAGCAGTTTGAATTTGATTAAGTACGTTACTAGAACTATCAAACTCAGCAAGTCTTTTAGAAAGACCATTTTCTTTAGCAAATCTTTCAAAGTTACGAACAATAGTTTCATCTGTAAGTTGAACCCCTTTCTCATCAACACCACTAAATAAATCATCATAAGCTTTAGCTAAATGGTCTTGATTATTACGTCCAAGATTACCTTGCTCGTCTCTTTCACTAGCAAGCATAACAGCAGTTGTAAGACGAAGTTCATCATTAGAAAGCATATCACTATACTCATTGATAGTACGATTAATATTATCAATAGCTACTTTATCACTAATAGTCTTACGATTTTTAGCTATAAGTTCTTTCTTTCTAGCATACAAATCGCTAATCATATTAGTTATAAGGGCATGACGAACAGCACCTTTTACTTGTTCACCAGTATAATTTTGACCAATAACTTTTCTAATGTTTTCTTCATTAAGAACTGTGTTTATAAGATTATCTGCAACTTGTTCTTTATTTTTAGTATTTGCTATCTTTTGATTATAAACAACATTAGCACTAGCTATTTCTTGAAGATATTCAATAGGAACACGGTCTGGTTCTTTTTTATTATGATTTCTATTTTGAACGATACCTATAAGACCTGAAAGTTCTTTAGTATATGCGTCCATAACAGCATCAACTTTAGCAACATTATTAGCTTGAATTTGTTTAGATTCAGCTTCATTTACTACACCTTTTTCTACCATAGCTTTACGAATTTCTTCACTTTGTAAGAATGATTTCAAGTAATCAAGATTACCGTGATGACCAGCACGTAAAGCTAATCTAGTAATAAAGTCATTTTCAGCAGCTTCTTTAGCAGCTTGACTTTCTTCAGGACTAGTAAAACTTTTATCGTTATCAAAAGGATTCTTTCCATCATTGATTTTATTCATCCTTTCAATATAAAGATTAGTATCTTTTCCCCAGTGAGCAATATCAGCTTTACGAGATTTAGTTTCACCAAGTTCACTAATACTAAAAGGTGAAGACTTACCTTGTTCACCAGTAGTTTTATCTTCTTTTTTATTAGCTCTATCTTCAAATGTTTGTCTAATACGTCCAAAACCACTACCTAAATGATGAAATACAACACCACCTAATACACCCCAAAAAGCAGAGTCAGCAAGTCCTCCACTTTTAAGATACTTTTGAAGACGATTATCAAAAGGAGAATGGTCAGCATCTTGTTCACTAAGAAGAAGTTTACCAACATTCATACCATCCATTTGAGATATATAGTTAACACTTTCTTCAATACCTTCGCTAAGTTCTCCAGCTATTACAAGTTTCTCAGCTTTAGCATGGTCTTTAATCCACCAACCAGCTTTCTTCATCTTACCTATATTAGCATAGTATTTTTCAAACTCTTCAGCAGTTTTACCAACTTTAAGTTTTTCTAATCTTGCAGCTCTACTTACAGCGGCACTACCAGCATCAGAATTTCTAATACCTTTCCACATGTTACGAAGACCGTACATTTGAATAACATCAAATACTATATTACTATAGTTCATAAGGAAATCCGTATCAGCAGACTTCTTAGCAATACGTCTTGCAACAGCTTCTTTATCATTAGTATCAGTATCTTGAAGTAGTTCAGGATTCTTATTAACAAAATCTTGATATTGTTGAGCATTCATTCTATTAAGATTATCATAAGCTTCATTGTACATATCTTTATATACACCTTGAGCTTCTTGATAATTCTCCATAGTACGTTGTAAAAGAGCATTTCCTCCAATACTAGCAAACCTACTAGCAGCACTTTCTACATCAGAACCAACAACAATACCATTACTACCAATAATTTTATTAATACCTTTTTGTAAAGCATTAAGTTCTCTATTAGAGTTTATAGCTCTATCTATACCAGCAATACCTTTAATACCGTTTCTAGTCATACTAGCTAACTTAGAAGTCTTTGCAAGTTTACCAAGATAACCAATACCTTTAACAATACCAGTACTAGGAAGAAGTAATGTTAAACTAGACATTACACTAGGTGCATTACTAGTCCACCATCCCCAATTTGTAAGACCTCCATTATAAATATCATTACGCTCTGGGTCACTATATATTGGAGCAACTTCATTTCTAAAGTAATCTTGCCACTCTTGAAGTTTATTACTAATAGGATTTTGATAATCTCCATCAGATTGAAATATACCATTACCAACAGCATCAAACAAATCAGGCACAGCTTTAATTGTACCAAGAATTGTTTCACTAACAAGAGCTTGACCTAAAGAATTAAATGTTTTAGCGAAGTTTGATTGATTTTCAGCACGCTCTTTATCAAGATTAGTAATAAGATTAGGAGTAACACCATAACGTTGATAATTATGAGTATCACCCATTACCCAAGCATCATCTGCATTCTTAGCAAATTCATTAGCTGCACCAGATGTAATATCTTGGCTTATATCTAAAGTATGAAAGAAGGGTTGTTGAGCACGACCCTTCTTTGTTTTAGGATTATAATTAGGATTACTAACTATAATTCCACTATTATTAAAAACGTTTTCTGTATTCATAATTAATCAATGTTATAAGCATCATTATCATACATTCCTATATTACTAAGAATATAATTAGAATAAATAGCTCTTTGATTATTAATAAGATTAATATTATCTGTATCTACAAAACTATTCATAGCTTTAGCTAATTTAGTCTTATATTCTTCAGATGAAAAATCTCCATTTATAACATTATTAGCAATAGGAGCAAAACTTTGCCAAGCTTGTGGATAAAGTTCACTCATAGCACTAGTAACATAAGTGTCTACTTGTCTATTTAAATCTTGTTGAAATTGAGCATTTAAAGAACCATCTTTATTTTTAAGACCTTTACGAAGATTACCATCTTCATCATAAAATTGTTTATTAGCTAAATCGATACCATCTTCAACTATAAGCATTTTATTAACTTTACGAAGTGCATCTTCTCTAGTTAAAGGTTGTACTCTACCGCTATCATATTCCATTTGATAAACTGCCTTTCCGGTAGAAGGGTCATTATAAACATTAAGTCTACCATCTTGAGGAATATCAACAGGATAATTATACATTTCCATACTAGCAAGTTCTTTCATAGCTCTAGTCTGAGAATTTTGAGAGAATAGTTTCTCAGCTTCACCATTCATAAAATCAGGAATAAATATTTGACGACTATTCTGTTTAATATCTTCAACTCTATTACCTGTTTCTGTATCATTATCCATCTTAGTTGGAATAGTAATAACATAACCAGTTTGATTACCTTGCATACCAAGAGAAACTTGAGTTTCTGGGTCAAACTTTCCACTAGCAATAGCAGCACGTAATAAATCTTGAATATTAGCTTTTTCGTTACTAGTATCTACTGAATGCCGAACAGTAGTATGGTCATCAGGATTTTCTTCATCAGTAACATACATTTCATATTGAGTAAAATCAGCATTCATAAGACCATTAAGAATGGCATTACCATTCTCTTTTACTAAAGCATTAGCTAATTCAGTATTAAGTCTACCAGTATTAAGAGCATCACTAATTTGTTTTCTACGAGCACTATTAAAAGGAAGAATCATAGAACTAACAGTAGATAATTTAGAACCATTAATATCATTATCTTTTACGGGGCGGATAGCTTTGTTAGCAACAGCTACAATATTATTAGGCATTTCAAAATTATTATTACCTGTAGGATTAATATAATAACCATCAGTATCGGTTATATCTGTTCTACTTCTTCTATTAATCCAATTTTTATCTAAATCACTAACACCTATAAGCTTACCTTTAGCATCAATACCAGCTACTTGAAATCTATAATTATTATCATATCCTTTAGTACTAAGTAAAGCATTATATACTTTATTAAATAAATGATTACGTTTACTAATATCAAGAATATATTGACCGTCTTTTATTTTAACTTTAGCTCCTGATTTAATTAATGCATCTTTACTAAGTCTGCTTCTTCTAAGCATATCTTCAAAAGCATCAGTTTTATACTCATAGTCTTTAGCAAGCCAATCTAAACCTAATAGTCTTCTTTTCTCAGTTTGTCCACCAAATTTAATAGATAAGCTTTCTGCTTCTTTAGAACCTTGGCTACCTAATCTACGTTTAGCTTCAGCATAATCTTTACTAAATATATTATCTGAAGCACGTTTATTACCATCAGCATCTGTACCATTATTAAGACCAGGAAGAATACCATTACTATTTACAGCATTAAGAAAACTAAAAGCTTTACGCTGATTTTCATCAGCTCTACTCATCATACCTTGTATTCTACGACCATCAGTTCTAAGTTTCTTTATAGCTTGATTTACAAGAGACTGTTTAACTGGGTCACTAAAGTGAGCACGAGATAAATAATTAGCAGCACCAACATAATCTCCATCACTTATAAATTGATTGTATATTTTTTTACTAAGCATAATTTTATTATTTTAATTTAATACACCGCCTTGAGAAAGTTGGTCTTGAAACCAAGAATTACCATTTTGAATACTAGTTGATACTTCACCAGGATTACTATAATAAGTTCCTCCTAAACTAGGAAGTGGAGCAGTTATATTACTAGTATTTGTACCAGAACTAAGAGCATATTTAGTACCATAAGTTAAACCTCTAGTTTCAGAACTACCTGAAGTATGACTAACGCTAGTATTATCATAAGCCATATTCTTAGTAATAACACCTATTTTACTAAGCATATATTCTTTAACTTTAAGAGGTTGACCATTAGCATCATAAATATCATTACTAAAAGAATCAATACTATTTTGAAGAGTTTTACGTTTTTCAGGGTCAGTAGTAGTACTAAGTTCATCTTTAAGCTGATTGACTTTCCATTGTACATCATCAAATTGTTGAATAAGAGCATTCATATTATCTGGGTCAAGAGCAAAAAGTTTATTATAAACTTCATCAATCTTTTGCTTAGTTAAAGTTTCTCTTTGGAAACTAGAACCACTAGAAGTACTATAACCAGTTTTTACAGAACGAAGACCTTCAGGAGTACTAGTACCACCATTACCTATACCTTGTTCATCAGAAACACTACGTTGAGAAGTACTGCTAGTAGCACGTTTTACAGGAGCAGCAAGTTGACCAGCAAGTGTAACAAGTCTAGACATATCAACTTTCTTAACTGGGTCCCATCCAGCTTTCCAATCTGTACCTCCAACTATATTACCATTTGCATCACGAATATCTTCATAAGCATATTTATTTTGTGCAAGCCAACGTTCTTTAGTAAGACCACTAATAACTCCACTATTAGCAAGAGACTCAACTTCACCTTTCTTCTTTTCATAAGCTTCATTAGCTCGAATACGACCAATAACTTCAGGAGAAGAAGTAGCACTTCCAGCAAGTTCAGTAGCAACATCTAATGCTCTACTATAATCACCATATTGAGCTGCATCATTAATCTTTTGTTCAATACGTTTAGCATAATCGTATTTCCATTTATCCTCAGCAGCATTAAGTTTTAATTGACCAATAGCATTTGTAATAGCAGACTTTTGTTGAATTGCTTTATCAGAACGCTCATCAATTTTATTTAATGCTTGACTAAGAGCTTCAATATTTGCACGAACTGGTATACGTTGAGGAACATATCCACCAATACTAATACCACTTTGATTGTTTTTATAAGCCATAATATTATTATTTGATTACTGATTACAAAAATAGTAAAACTTCTGATAGTAATAACACTATCAGAAGTATTTATATAATATTAATTTATACCGTATTTTTGTCTTTGAGCAGAAGACAATCTAGACAAATAGAAACGTTTAGTTCTATCATCTTTAGCAGTTCCATAAAGACTAGCTACAAGGTCAGGAGATAAATCATAACCCATTTCAATAAGTCTAGTAGGAGTAGCATCTTTACTAGAAGCAACCATTGCACGTCTAGCTTGGTCATCTTCGTAAGCAGTTCTACCAGCAGTCCAGAAATTAGTCCAAGCTTGAGATAATCCACTAAGACCAACATTAAGAGCATCACCTTTAGCTTGAATAGCTTCATTCTTAATTCTAGCAATCTCGCTTTGACGAGCAAGTTCATTCTGTGCATTCTGTGCTGCAACAGTTTGTTGATTCTTAGCATCTTCTGTAAGCATCTTGTTCTCTTCATTCTCTTTAGTAGCCCAAAGTTTACTAAGATTAGAAAGAGCATCAAGATTAATAGCACCACTTCTATTAAGAGCAGCTACAGAACTTGAAGTATTATTAAAAGTTTGTCCAGTAAGTCTATCTCTATAACGTTTAACCTCTTCTATTTCAGGATTGACATTATAAGTTGTAGGTAATTTACTAGCTTGAATAATAGGAGCTCTATCAGGAAGAGTATACTTACCAGCAGTATTATAATTTACAAGACCTGTACTTAATGCAGCAAGAGTATCAATACCTAATCCTAAATAATCTCCACCACTAAATATAGTACGACTACGATTATGTCTTTGTGGAATATAAGGAGTTTCATTAGCAGGATGATTAATAATATTCATTGCGTCATTATTTGGTTTCATAAAAGTAGGTTTAATTCTTTTAGCTGTAACTGTTACTTCACCATTACCTAAAACATTACCACCATTATAATCAGAATCATAATCTGGAGCATCATAAATAGAAGTATAACGTTTATTGAAAGGAATATACATACCACCTAGAGCTTTAGGTCTCATACTTTTTACGGGGTGGTTAGAACTACCTAACAAACTCTTCTTTCTAAGACTAGGATATTTACTATATACTTTACTTCTAACATCACTTCTTCCATGAAGACCAGCAAGTCTTAAAGCATCAACAGCATCAGCTTTAGTTGGAATAGGATAACTTCTACCACCACCTGCAAAATCTTTAGATGATACCGAAGGATAAGGACGTTTAGAAGAACCTCTATCTTTAGAAGTTAAACCACCACCTAATTTATGTTTAATTCTTTTAGGAGTATAAGTTTCTGTAATTATTGGAATTAAAGAAGCACCACCCTTTATAGGTCCAAAATCTTTACCATAACCAGTTCTATCTTTAGTAACTACACTATCTCTCCAAGAACCTACAGCTCTGTTATTAATTTCTCTAATAGGATTATTTTCTTTAAGAGTATTATATCTCTTATTACCGAAAATAAAAGTTTTAGCATTATGTTCTACAGCATCATCGTAAGCATCATTAAAGTTATCGAAACCCTTATTAGATTTATAATCATTAGTCCAAGTACCACCTGCACCAGCACCTCTAAAAGTACCACCTTTGAACTTACCTTTTTGTTTATTATAGTTACTATTAGGATTTAATTTTTGATATGCAGTAGCTAATGCAGCAATATTATCAATAGGGCTTCTATTACTTCTAATAAAATTCCAAATACTTTTTATATCTCCACCAAATCCATATTTAGCACTACCATCATCTTTAAGACCATTTCTTTTCTTAAAAGCTTGTTGTTGACTAAATACAGAATCTTTATTATAACCTCTAAGAATAGCTTGAGCAGGACTCATACCATTACCAAGAATAGGTTGAGCACTAAAGATTCTTAGAGCACCATTCTTCTTCTGAGCAACTTCACCACCTTCAGCTTCAACTTCATTGCCACCAACATTAATACCAATACCTGTTTGACCAGTCTCATTCACATCTTCATGAGAACCGCCCCGTAGAAGGTATGTGTTGTTGGATATCTTAGTAGCATTTCCACCATCAGTAATATAAATACCTTTAGCTCCAAGAGTTTTACCAAGCCTAGCAGCAGTTCTAAATTGTCTAAGATAATCTTCTTGATAATCTCGACTATTATTAAGAACAGAAGTCATATTAGCAGCTTCTTGAGTAGCATCTTGCCAATCTCTAATACTTTGTTGTCTACGCATTTCTCTCTTCTGAGCACTATTACCAAATAACGAACCTGCTATACTAGTAGCAGCACCAATAGCTGCACCAATCCAACATTTCTTTCTACCACCTAATCTCATAGTAGGAGTTTTAGTTGGGTCACTAGGAATAGTAGTATTATTATTAACAATACCATTAGTAACAGTCTTATTATTGTCTATAGATTCATCTGCTATAGAACCTGCCGCATTAAGAGCAGGAGCTATAACAGAAGTAAAAAGACTACCGAAGTCAGCTTTAGGTCTACCACCACAACGAAGACTTCTTCTTTTAATTTTTCCAGTCATAATTTAATACTTTGAATAATTAATATTTAAATCCTCAAATCTAAAAGGAACATTATCTATATTTCTAAAGATAAATCTAACAACGAAATAACGACCATAAACTAGATTACGTTCATCACTTGGATTATTAAGCATAGTCTGAATCTTAGTTTCTTGTGTAGGAGTAAGATTATTAATATCCAAATTATAACGTTTACATATCTCTTCTTTAGTAAGTTTATTACTAATATAATTTCTTATATAATTAAAGTTCCAAACACCTTTATCATAATAAGGAACTTTGTAATCTGGAGTTTTATCTCTAGTTACAGTATCATCATTAATCATTTTATGTCCTGAAATATCTAAGTCACCTGTATCATTACTATCAGTATAAATACGAAGTTTATCACCACTATAATGTTCTATATCTCCATAAGTTCCATTACCCATAAGTGGTTCAGCCATTCTAGTAACTTGATTACTAAAGTAAGCATATTCTTTATTAAGTATATAACTAATAGAATTAATACATTTAGGAATATTGTAATTCTCATTTACAATAACATCAAATATAGCAGGATTAACAGTTCTAGTTTCTTCAGTACCATCTTCATTTTGTATAGTAAGATTTGTACTCATAGCTGGGAAACCATAAGCATGGTCATCAAGTCCAGCATAATCTCCAGTTTTACCATAGAATCCTAAAGGAGTATTTTTATGGAAACAATAAAGAAAAGAACTAGTTGTTACAGCATAATAAAAATAACAATGATTTTTAGTATTTACACCTAAGCTAAATTTATAGTCATGAAGACTAACAAACTTCTTACTAATCATATTAAATGATAAAGTAATATAAGCAGGTTGATTATGTTCTCTATCTCCAACATCTTCGCTATAGTAAGCAAGACACATAATTACACGAGCATTAGCAAAATCTGTAACCATGTGAGCATCGGCTATTTGAACATTGTTCATCCAATTAAGAATATCACTAGTTAAATCAGTAAGATGATTATTATCGAAATTATATATTCGTTTATTATCTGCATCTACAAACCAATAACCATTACTATTAACAGTCCAAGCTTGAGGATGTTGAAGTCCACCATAACCATGATTACTAGTAAATAGTTCAATAGGTTCTACTTCAAACAAATCTGGCATTTCTAATTGCGCTGTGTTGCCCAATGTCTTGAGGAGGTTATCTCTATTAAGGTAAAATAAAGAATGCTCCGTGTGGACGAAAAATGCAGTGCCTACGCCAATGATATTTGTAATGTTGCCTTTGTTCTTGGAAAGCACTTTATAGTTGTTTGCTCTAAAGTGTCTCCATGAGTTAGCAAGACTTTCATCACCAATTACATCACTACGACGAATAGTAGCACGTTTATAAGAATCATAATTAAGATTATCTTTATAATTAGTATAAAGTTTATAATTACTTTCTATATACGTATCTTTTAATTCTATAAGGTCTGTAGCATTCAACGGCTTAACAATAATATTAGCACTGCGTTGATGAGTACCAGTACCACCTTCTTCACTACCTAAAACACCTACTAAATACTCAGGTTCTTTCTTTATTGAAATAGCATTTGTATTAACTCTGCTAAACTTACTATAATTGACAATTCTAGCATAAGCTTTAGTAAATGACGTCCAATCTTTAGCAATAGCATTTTTTTCAGATATATCATATACTTTACCAGTATCAGATATATATACCTTACGGTCATATACTAAAGTTTTATCGTTAACATAAAAAGCAGGATAATTAAAATCGTAATCATTAACATAATTATTAGGGAACTTAGTATCGTCTTTAACATCAGCATAACTATAAGTTTCAATGTCTGAACGTTTAAAACATATAGGACCAAAACTAATAAGTTGTTTATCTTTCTTACAATATATGTTACGATTGAATATCATAACATTTCCTACTTCTCCTATTTCAGGAGTAACTTTACCGTCACCATTTTTAAGAGAAAGAACTATACCACCATCAGAACCGGCAGTATTTACAGTGTTAGTTAATTCGTCATCATCTACTGCATTACTAGCTACAATACCAGCATTATTTATATAAGCAGGATTTGTAGTAGGAAGTTTAAAGCCTTCATCTGTTATTTTGTATTCAGGAATATAGATAGAACCGTTATAGTTAATCTTACCTGTTTCTACTTCACTAGCTTTAAACAATGCACCATTGTTTGTTTTCTTAATACAATAAGCTTGATAACTATTTGTAGTTTCTGGCTTTTCATAACTAAAGAAGAAACCTACATAACCATCAGGTATTTTTATATTAGTAAAACCAACTTTAATTCTATAAAGTACATTATCGTTAGTATTATTAAAATTATGAGTAGAACCAGTTTTAAATAAAAGGTCTCCATTGTAATTTTTATAATAACCAAAACTAGTACCTCTTAGAGTATTTGAATCACTAGGTGAAACAGCAGTACTAACAACTTCGTAAGCATACTTATCTTTAAGAGCATCAATAGAAAGCAAACTAGTAAAATCTCTATCATTACCAGAAGAACTACTACTAGTTCTTTCTCTTAGTGAAGTTAATTTACTTAATTGAACATCTACACTATCGCTACCTGTCATTACTACAGAATTAATAATAGCATCAGGACGAACATCATTCTTTAATTGATAACCGTTAGTATAACTACCGTCTTTACGAACATAATGAATGAAGAAGTTATATACACTATTAGGCATTAAAGTTCTAATAGCATTATCTACCATAATAGTATTTGAATAAGTTCTAGTATTTGTACTTTTACTCATTCTAAATCTATTAGGACGATATGAACATACAGCAGTATAACCATGAAAAAAAGCACCTGTAGCACCTCCTGTAAGTTTAAGACCAGTATGTTTATGACTTGTTCCACCACCTTGACCTAAATTATCATATAGTCTATTAGAATAACCTTTAACTGGAACAGTAATAATATCAAACGTTGGATTGTCTCCGCCATAAATACCAAAAGCTACATTAGTACATGGAAATATATGTTCGCCACCATAACCACCAAAAGCACAGTTATCAAAATCAGCAATATTCTCACTTTCAGTTGTTACCCAACATACATATCTTTTAAGTTCATTATAGTCTCTAGCATTAATTACAGTATGATAAGTTGTACGTTGACCATTAACATTTACAATAACATCTTTAGAAGGTTTTTTAATCTCAACAATGGCAGCACTTATACCACCAGTTGACCAACTAAATGTATAAGTCTCATAATTTACAGTATTAATATTAAGTGAAACCAAATTAGAACAAGGTTCATAAATCATGTTTGCTCTAATACCTTCAGCATATTTTGTAAGGTCTACATTATAATCACTCTCATCATAGTTTGCAATATAAAGACGATTCTCATAATTACAAAGAGAAGCAACATTGAATAAATTAAAACTATTAGCAGTTAATTCATCTATTGTTGTTTCTTCAAAATTACCAGCATCAAAAATGAAGTCACGAACATCAGTATTAAACTTACGCCAGATACGAGCTAGAGCAGTTTCTTCATGTTTAAGTATATAACCTATTTGATAAGCTTTATAATTATAAGTATCATCAAACCTTATACGAAACTTAAAATTATAGTTACAATCTTTATTATTATTATTGTATGCAGCTACACAACGAGTTAAAGCTAAATTAGAATCACCAGTAACATTATATACGTGATTAATTACAGTTTTATTCTCTATATTAAGAGCATGATAAGAACCACCTAAAGGCATCCAATTAGTATAATAATCTTTATCTATTTCATAACGAATAAATAATTGATATATACCATTAGGCATACTATTACCAGGAACTCTTTCTTCAAGACTTATATTAGCTATTGGAATGTTAGCGCAAACTGAATATACTTCAGGATTATCACTAGCATTAGCTCTATCTAGATTTATAGTCTTTAAAGGAATATATTCTTTAGTTATTTTTTGAGCGTTTACTTTATTGTCATTATCGTCTTCATCACCAGGATTAATAACATCATCATCTCTACCAGCAACTTCTTCAACTTTAACAATATCATATTCGCCAATAGCTATAATAAGTTCACCATTTACGTTATAAGTATAAGTACCTACAATTTTACCACCGCTATAAGTCCAAGCATTACCTACTTCATTTAAGTCTAGAAGACCAGTAACTTCATTTTCTACACAACGGTAAATATGAGAACTATGTTCACCAGTATCAGCTTCAAGGTAACTAAGTATTACAATCTCTTTCATACAAGGAATTATACCTACTATTTTACCTTCAACTGGAGTACTAAAAGCATAAGTTAATCCTTCTTCATTCGTAATATACGAATTATCAGGACTAACTTTAATATTCTTAGCAAACACCAAACTTCCATTAGGAATAACGTTTGGAGTTTTATTCAAATTAAGTTCTTTTACTATATTCATAATTATTATCTTCTTGGGTCAAATGTTGAGTTGTAGAAGAAGTTTCTCCAACCATCAGCATTATATAAATCATTACGAACAGAAGTAATAGCTTTACTCTTTAATTCTTTCCATTGAATATAAGGATTAGTAACAGGACTATTACTCTTTAAATCATAAACTGGATGATGACTACCACGACTAAGATATTTATATAGAATATAAAAACTTATAGCTTCTAATAGAATACCATTATCATAAACCATTGGAACTTCACAATCATAATAATCATCATAATAAGTCATAGGTTCAAAACTTTGAACATTTATCCAATCAGTATCAAAGTTAAGTTCGATATGACCATTATTAGTTATTACAAAATTACGACTATCATCAGCTCTTCTAATAGTTGCAACCTTCATAAAATTACGACCAGTTTTATTGGTATCATCTATAACAGCAATTTCAGGACTAGGTTCTACATTAGTTTTAGAACCAAATCCTGAATTACAACAACTATTATTAGCTTCAAGTTGTTTTATTTCACAACCATAATCATCAAATACTTTAATATCAGTAGCATTTAACTGACAAGGAAATATACCTATACGATTGATTATTTGAAGTCTTCTAGTTTTCTTAGCCATAGGAAGACATTTCATTTGACTAAGTGCATCAATTATCCAAGCAGCAGCACGAGGAATCCAATCACTTTCACTAAGATTAAAGTCGTTATCAACTTTACCAATGATGCGCTTCAAATCCACATTTCGTTTGATTTTCATTTCTAACAAATTTAGTATACATTAATTTATCTACTTGTAAACACAAAGTTAGTTTAATTTTTAGAGATACAGGTAAATGACATATCTTTTCTTTATCACCACCAGTAAGTTTAATTAAACCTTCATTAGTATATTGCCTGACTTTTACAGAACGATAATCAATCATGCTTAGTTTATAACCATAAGCTCTATGAAGAGTACAATTACAAAGAGCAAGTTCATACCAACTTTCATCAGCTTTATAAATCCTAGGGTCAACTGCATCATATTCTAAACCATTAGCTTTAGCAAATTCAGCTTCTTCTCTATTCCAAATTCTAATACCTTTAGCTTCAAGTTCTTTCTTGTATTTATTAGTTGCAACAAAGTCACAAATCTTACAACCAGTATTAAGAACTCTATTAATGCAAACATAACCTAGTTTACCTTCAAGACGATAACCATGAGCTTTAAGAATTAGAACATCATGTACTTTATTATAAAATATACCAATTATATTTCTATATTCAGCATAATTTAGAGCAATACATTTCTCATAAAGTTTAATCTTTTGTTCTAACTCACTCATCTTTCGTAAATCGACAGCATAAGCAACAAGTCTAAAACATAGATGTTTATGTTCAAGGTCATTACGTTTATCTTCATACATACCTTTTGCAGCATTTTCAAGACGACCATTTATATACTTGTTCTGTTGAAACTCTGGATAGTCAATTACAGGAAGAGCAAAACTATCAACATAAGGAACAATCTTAGAACGTTTTTCAACTATATTACCAGCTAGTTCATCATAAGAAAGTCTAGCTCTTTCAAGTTCTAGAGTAAAAGCATCTTTCATATCTTGATGATACTTACTCATATTTATTGGATTAAGTCTTACAGCAGTCATACACTAATTATATTTTATAGTATTAGGAACTTCATCTGTTTCTTGATGTTGATTTAATAGTTCCCTTTTATATATTATTTCTTTTATTTGACCAATCATATCTTCACTAAGTAACCACTCGTTGTCATCATAAAGATGATTCTCAACAGTAAGGTCTCCGTTAATATCTAGAATTTGATTAGGATGTTCAAAAGCTGATTCTATAACAATAGCATCTACTGGAACAATTCTATCTTTACTAGCTGGAAATAAATAAAGATATTCATTAATATAGTCATAACTAATAGCACCACAAAGTCCAGGAACACTTCCTTTAAATCTAGCAGTAGTTTCTTTAATATAAGGAAACTCTCTATTAGTTTTATATCCTACAGAACTAACTCTATCAAAAGGAAGATTATTAGTAAGTCTAATAGGTCTTGGAACTTTATCTAGAGTTCTTTTAATTTTATCAAGTGGAACTCCTTCATAATCTTTAGGTAGTTCTACATCACCATCATTAACTGTAATAAGTGAAACTTTAAAACGTTGAGTATGAATTTTATCAACGTAAGCATGATTTTCATAACTTCTACGTATAAGTTCATTACGAGTATGAATTATAGCATTACGAACTCTTTCACGTAGAGTATGATTATTAGGTTGACCTACACCATGTAAAATTTCACTAGTAAGTTGAGATAAACTACTCATATCAGTATTAGTTAAATTATTAATATGAAAGCCGCCCCGTAAAAGGTATGATTAGTAGAAGTTCTACCAATTACATCTTCTACGGGGCGGGTTTAATGTTTTACTTATTTTCTTTATCATCTGCTTTAGTAGCATCTTCAAATAAGAAATCAATAAGTTCAATAACACCAATATTAAAATCAGTACCAATAAGAGCTTTAATTAAATCATCCTCATTAATAGTAGTATGTTCTACTTCTACTTCTTTATTATCAAGGTCTTTAATAAAAGCATTAAGTTTATTTTGAGCATTAGAATAATACTCAGTTACTTTAGCACGATTTTCATTATCAGTGCGAGTAAAAGTATATTTACCAGCAGCTTCATCAGTTTCTTTCTTTTGAAGTTCATTAAGAAGCTTAGACATCTCTTCATCATTATCACCTTTAAGAGACTCTTTAGAATCTTTAATAGCTTCTTCATAAGAAGTTGCAATAGGCTTTAATACTTTTACATTCTTCCAAATAGCAATAGCTACTTCAGCAGGAAGTTCTTTAGTCTTAATTTGCTTGAGTACATTATATGCACTAACAGCATTACTTTGTTTTACTTTAATCATAATAACTTTATTATTTTGATGTTTAATTTGTAGTGCAAATATATTAATAATATATTATTATATAACTACGTTATATATATAATAATATATTTTAATATATTTGCAAAGTAATCACTTAGATTTCATTAGTATTTGCAGTACTTACAAGAGTAGGATTTTTCTCTAGTTCTTTAATGAAATCATTAACAGCAGTACTAACAGAAGCAACATTACCATTCTCAATACTATTATAGTTAATATTAAGATTATTACTTCCGTAATAACTAAAACTAGCTAGTTGATTACCAGTACTATTATTTACATTACCGCTATCTACACCTTCGATAGTGTCATTGTTACGAACTCGAACATTAGCGTTAATACTAAGTTCATTTACAGTAGCTTCTACATTAGAAGTCATACTTACAATTTTTGTTACTGTAATTTTCATAATTGCATTATTAAATAGTTATACTTATTTGATAAATAGATTTAATATCATTTCTAGTACATTTGTTATATTAAGAATATCTGCATTTTAACGCATAATGTAACTACCTCCTGGAGGAACTTGTTTCCATCCACCATCTATATTAATTTCAAAAGATAATTGACACATTTGTCCATAATAACCTCCTTCATAAATATTATCAAATCTTATATATACTTCAACATAATCTGTTCTATCACCTTCAGGAATAGTTACAGAACCTGTACCTTGACCAGAGCTATTAGATACGTGACCTCTTCCGTATGTTATCTTATTATTACCATAAGCAGCAACACTTCTAAATATGCCATCAGTAATTGTAAATGTAGCATCAGGAAGTTTATATATTCTAGCTTTACAAATACAACTACCACCAAATAATTCTCTCAATGATGAGAAATCAACAAAACCACTAGAACCGCTTTTAATACTTTCCATATTAATTTGTCTAGGATAATATTTAAAATTAATAGCACTCGGAAGAGATATAAAAATTATTTTTGTATTGTCATTTAAAGTTGCATTACGAGTATATGCTAAAAAAGGTACAACATCAACAAGCTTATCTCCACTACCTATATCAAAAGTTATTTCTTTACTAGCGTATACATAATCTGTTGGTTTTTTGCAATTACCAACATAATAATTTTTATAAATCTTATCATTAATATTATATGGTGAATCATAACAAATTTGAATCCAAAAAGACCAAGCTAAAGACAAATCAGTTATTATGTCATCTATAGTAAGATTTGTATTATTATCCATATGTGTATTCATATATAATACACAATTAAATTTAGGAGTTGAAGAATAATAAACTTCAATGGTATGAAATTGAGGAAAAGAAGTCAGAAATGCAGTTCTTACTGCTTTAGCATTATAATTTCTAAAATCACCTAATCTATAAGGAGAATTAGTACCACCTTTTGGAAAGTGTTTTCCTGAAGCATATACAGTATGTGAATTACTACTTGCATCTTTATCAATACCACTAACTCCATATACATTATCTTTATGAAGTTCTCCGCATGCTTTAATAGCAAAACCTTCTCCTCCATAATTATTACGTAAGTTCTTATAAGTATCCATAGGTATATTCATACCACAACGAACAACACAAGTATATTTATTATATGAAGATGTTACTGTTTCATCAGAGTCTTCTCTAATAGGATATTCTTTAAAATCACCTTTACAACTAATAGGTTTATATTTACTCCATATATTTATATTTTCACTCTTACAAAGAGTAGCAAGGTCATTGCTACTCTCTCCAAGAGCTTGTTTAACATCATCAATGCTAACAGGAGCACTAATAATTCCGTTTTCACTATTGTAAGACATAAGCTTTATTTTTTTAAATATTCAACTTCACTTTCTAATTCTCTAACTCTAGCTTTAAGTTTATCAACTTCATCATCTATTTCAGTTAAAGCACCAAAAGCAAGACTAATAAGTTTAGGATTCCAATAGTTAATCTTTAAATAACCATTATCATCTTTAGCGACTATATCTTTAAGTAATGGATTATTTACATTTTGAGCAATAAAACCAATACTATGTTTATGGTCACGAATATAATCAAATTCATAAGTACCGCCAATACTTTTAATAACATTTAAACAATTAAGTTTATTAATGTTAGTTTTAAGACGAACATCAGAAGATTGATAAGCTGTAACTCCACCTTTAACAAGACAATTACCACCGATATTAGCAGTACCAACAACATTAATGTTACTAAAATGAGCATTACCGGTTTGATCTATATACCAATAATTAGAACCATTATGACTACATATATCTTGAACTTTCACCCAATTACTATTATTAGCATTACCTAAATATAAATCACCACCACTACCTCCAATTCTAGCTCCACTATCAGGAGTTATAGTTGTAATACCTGGAAATTTCAGTGTACCATTACTTTGTGGATTATTAGCATAAAATGCAGAACCATCGGCTATACCAAGATAAATAGTTTTATTAGAATGAGTATATTTAAGTCCAGCCCATTCATTCCAATCCCAAGCAGTTTCACCAAAACGAATATCTTTACCAGTATTGAATACTACTCGACCATCAATAGCACTAATCCAAGCAGGACTGGAATCATTACTTAATACTATAGCTTTATTTTTAATAGCAGTTCTAATAGTAGAAGATGAATAAATATCACCTGCAACATGAAGTTTATAAGCAGGAGTATTAGTACTAATACCTACATTTAAATTAGTATCTATACATAATCCCTGTCCAAATCCACTATTATTTGCTCCTAATTCTAATTTTCGTCCAGACCTAGCCCCTAACCAATGAGTGTAAATATATCTACTAGCAGCAGCATCAGAGCCTATGTCATAACTATCATCTACCTTAAAATGTATATTACCAACTTCTAATAAAGAACCACTTACATTACCAGTTCCATCAAAACTTTGACCCCAAAGATTACGAGCAGTTGTAAGTTGTAAAGCCTTTTTAGCAGAACCGCTTGTAAAGTAACCTTGTAGAGTAGTAATACTTGTTTTATTAGCAGATATATTAGAAGCATTAGTTCCTTCAGCCTTTTTAGCTCTTGATACTTCATTTGAAATAGAAGTATTAATACCATCTATAATTCCACTTAATGTATCTGTTTGTGCAATATTAGCAAGGAAGTTTACTACCTCATTCCACTTATTTATAATACCGTCAGCAGTTTCTTCATCAGTAGTTATTAAAGAATACCATCTATAAGCACTATCCCAATTTGTTACTTTAGTAGATGTAATTCCATCTAATACAGTTTTATTACTATGACTATGTTTTACTGATACAGCACTATCCCAAGAACTTTGTTTAGTTGTTGTTGGGATAGAATATCCAGAAGCAAAAGTAACAGCAAACGTACCACTAGTTGTAATAGTATTTATTGCACAAGTTAAACCTGTAGGAAGTGTAAGTCCTACAGATGTTACAGTACCTTTATTTGTAGTATAACCTTTTGCGTCTATTTCAGCTCTAGTATAATAATCAGCTAAAGATTGATGAGTAGTTAAATAACCTGCATCATTAGTAAGCTGACTTACCTTTGTAATTCTATCTGTAATATCTATCCATTTATGATTATGAGCACTAGGTGTAAAAGTTGTTGGTTTGTCAGTAATGTTATTCCAAGAAAGATTAAGACCATCAAGCTCTGTAGCAATATTATCAATTCTATTACTTAAAGCTTTTACAGAATAAGCATTTGGAATACTTGTTAAATCTGTATCTACATAATTTCCTTTTAAAATATTAGCATATGATACTACAGTAGCGTTTAGTCCACCTCCACCCCCCGTAGAAGGCGTGTATGTTCCATAAGCACTAACTC
>ENA-ORSL01000101-ORSL01000101.1-human-gut-metagenome-genome-assembly--contig:-NODE-101-length-99050-cov-59.283509_pt1 | contig 99050 bp, 108 predicted proteins | sample MGYA00242190_ERZ509157 | MGnify/ENA primary metagenome ERZ509157 (study PRJEB26280, sample SAMEA2338664) | human gut metagenome | biome: human gut; feature: human-associated habitat; material: faeces... | reverse complement strand
CACGCCGCAGCATTTTTGTGCAACAAAAAGCGCACGAAGGGGTTGCCGCGTTAAGAAACAGCACAGTGCGCTGTTTTAGCGATAGCAACGGGCATTTGCCCCGAGGGCTCGAACCAGACAGGGGGAGCCAAAAAAACTGACTGCATTTTTGCGGTCAGTTTTTTTATACTGCACCGGCGGGGTTCGGACAGACGGCACGCCGCAGCATTTTTGTGCAACAAAAAGCGCACGAAGGGGTTGCCGCGTTAAGAAACAGCACGGTGCGCTGTTTTAGCGATAGCAACGGGCATTTGCCCCGAGAGTTCGATTAGACAAGAATAATACGAACCGTAGTCAAGAATGAGTTTTCAAAAATATCGTGTTGAAAAGCAATATATTTTGTTTTATTTACCCTAAAATTCGACGAATAATATTAAAAAACATAAAATATCAAAAAATATCATAAAAATACTTGCGTTTCGTTTTTGCTTGTTATATAATGTCGTTTAGGAGTCTGAAAAATGGAATACAATGATTTGATTTTAGATATGCTTAATCGCATAGTAAAACTTGAAAAGGAAGTTGAACAATTGAAAAAGGAACGAGGAGCGTCCTTTGAAGAAGCGCCCCGTTCCCGCACGCAAAATATTTTGCCTCCCGACAGCCCTTCTCAACGAGATAAAACACGATATTTGTTTAACGGTAACGTTTATCTGAAAAACAAACTCGTCCTGGCTGTCGTCAAGGATTATGTTGCAAACAACCGTTCAATAACTTGTAATGAATTAAAAACCGTTTTCGATAAATCGCTGCAAGGCTCAATCGGCGTCGTGGAAAACGAAAACGTCGCGGAACAGCGCAGAGATTATCAAGTCAGGTTTTTTATAAAAGACAATGATATCTTACATTTGGTTGATGGAAATATGCTGGTGTGCTCTCAATGGGGGATTTTAAACATATCCAATTTTATTAAACGCGCGGAGCAACTTGGGTATAAAATCGAACAAATCATAAGAGAATGAAAATTATTCAAGGAGATAATATTATGAAAACCGGAGAATTTATTTATGCAAAAACGCACGCTGATTTTTTAAATCAAGCATTTGGCACAAATTACAAAGCTTGGATGAAAGCTGTGTGGCCTTATTATGACGAGAATACTGTTGTCTGGATGGTTCGTTTTAATGCGAAAGACGGTGGTTATACAAATACTTTTCTTTCAGACACGCGTATTGAAGAAAAATTACTTGACCCAAATAAGCAAGTTTCACCATCAAACCTGTATTTAAATAAAGACAGGATTGTAATACAAATTATTGATATTGATTTAGGTCATACTCGTACTCGTAAATATATTTTTAAAGGAGTTTACAAATACGACAAAACAAATAGCACTCCGCCTTTGGTTCGCTACCATGATAAAATATCAGATGAAATTTAACAAGCCGATTTAAGCGAAGGGGCACACGATGTCTGACGATGATAAATTTGGCGTGTGTGGGCTTATTTGGATAATTAGTATGCTTTTCTTCGCCAGACCTTTTAGTGTGTGAGGATCGCATGGTTGACGATTGTTTTATTAATGATAGTTTCTCTTGCGATTTCTATGGTGATTTATATAAAATGGACAAAATAGGGACAAAAATAGGGGAAGCTCTTATATGATTAAAGTGGGGATTTTTTGGGTATCGGTTCTTATAAATATCGATATTATTTACGATATTGAAGAATATCCTGACGATTATCAATTCGAAGACGCGCTATTAACTTACAGTAAACAACATAAAGACGTTTGGGAAAGGCTTTCGAAAGAACAACTCGGGGGCAAATACAGTATTTATCAATTTGATACATTACCGCGTGGAAGGGTATGGTATGATTTAGAAGAAAAAACCTATAAAATAGTTTTTTATCGTGGAAGTAAAGCTTTTATTAATATGATTGTTCCCCAAATAAAAGAATTGTTTGATATAGGCGAAGCAGAAATAACAAAGGATGAATAGAAAATGAAAACGTCGCAGAACAGCGCAGAGATTATCAAGTCAGGTTTTTTATAAAAGACAATGTATTTTACATTTGGTTGACGGAAATATGCTGGTGTGCTCTCAATGAGGGATTTTAAACATATCCAATTTTATTAAACGCGCGGAGCAACTGGGATATAAAATCGAACAAATCGTAAGAGAATAAAAATTATTCAAGGAGATAATATTATGAAATCAAACGATGTAATTAACGTAAAAACCAATTCCGAATTATTAAACGAATTATTAGGAACAGACTACACGGGTTGGATGAAATCGTATTACGACACGGAAGACAACAGGATTTGGATGATTCACCTTGACAATCAACCTCGTAACAACTGGAGAAATTATGAGTCTGGCGATACTATTGTAGAAGAAAATCTTGATCGTCGTGACACTTCCGGCGTAAGAACAGACATTCGCCCGGATGTCGAGCGCATTGTTTTTGCAAAAGAAAACGGCTTTTTCGTTTTTAAGGGCATTTATAAATACGACAAGGAAAGAAGCCGTTGCGACGGCGTTCGTTATTGGCTGAAAGTTTCCGATGAATTTTAATCTTTGCTGAACTGTTCCAACTACTTCCCACTGCCTAAAACATCGGCAATCGATAAATAATAGCCTGTAACAGGCTATTGTTTTTATTGGAATATTTACCATAATCAAAAAGATTGCCTTTGTTTCCCTTCCTTACAATGAAAAAGGAGAAAAAATGAACGATCAACCAAATTACATTATTTTTAAGCTTTACAGAAATTCCTCTTGTTGTTTTTTTTCTTGTCGCAAACCTCCCCTCTCTTGCAAACCGCTGTCTACGTATGGCAAAACATGTGATGATATCATACATAACCTTGATTCTTTAGCCAAAGAGCACAATAGAAAAATGGTTTTTATATCAAGTTTTGGAGACTACCGCCCAAACTTTTTTGTCAACACACCTTATCTCGAAGTTTTATATAACGACGAACTGCCGCAAGAAGAGAGAGCTTTGTATTTAGATTTGGTTAAACCACTATTTGGCGATGGCGAGAGCGATTTTAAACCTTTAGAAATGTATACTCCTGAAATCGTTGTTCGTTTTTCAAAACTGCCGAGCGACGATACTTTTGAAGTAATGCCGGAAAGCAACGTTGACTATTTTCCCATTGCATGCTCTATATGGTTTTAGAATCAATAAGAATAATCAAGACGGTATCACCGATAAAAAGAAGGTTTTTCACGAGTCGGGCGCAGTTACGCTTATTGTAAGCTGTCCTTTCTCGTAATACTTTTATAAGCGATAGTAATTAAAAATTTTAGGAGGACAAAATGGATATTCAATTGAAAAGCTTAATGAATGATTATGTTGCGGATTATATGCAAAAAGAACCCTTTGAGTTTGTAGTGAAAAATGCTCTTCCCGTTATCTGGTTTGGCAATTTAGAAAAATATAAAGCGTCCAAACAAAAAATCGTCACGGTCGGCATAAATCCAAGCAATCAGGAGTTTCCTTTTGGTACAAAACCACGCTTTGACGTTCCCTCTCTTCTTCCCGAGAACGAGGGGAAAATATACGACACTCTTAATAATTACTTTGTTGCAAACCCTTACAGGGGCTGGTTTACACAATACGAAAAAATTCTGGAACGAAGTTTTGATTGTAGTTATGGCGGTCAGTTGCAAGCAAACAACGCTTTTGTTAATAACACTGCAATACATATAGATTGTTGCTCGGCAATTGCAACGAATCCGCCCTGGGGCAAATTATCCGACAGCCAAAAACAAAAAATAATTCGGGTTGATTTGTTTAATAAACTGGTTGATTACCTGGATCCGGACATAATATTATTCTCTGCAAGCGAAGAAATGTTTAATCAAACTTTCTTTTCAAAGTATATCCCAAACAAAAGAAGCCTTCAATTTGAAGACCATAAAAAACATGCTTATATCAGAACGTATAAAAAAGGAAAAACCACTTTGATATGGGGCAGAAATCACGGAATCCCGTTTGCTCACATGACAATCGACGAAATTAATCAGACCATTAAAAACTTTGTGTCAAACGGATTATTAGACTAACCATTCTTTTCCCCCGCCGCGTAAACGTATGCGACGGGGTTTTATTTTTATACGGCAATGTCTTTTTAATTGCAAATAATAATAAAAGGTGATATAATGCCAGCAAACAGCGGAACAAAACTGGTTGAATAAAAACCCAGTTGTTTCGCATAAAAGAGTTTACGTCGTTAAAACAGGTATGTAAAATGGCAATTGAGAAAGTAAGAGCATATTTTGAACAATTCGGAATCGCCGATAGAATCAAGGAATTTCACGAGTCGAGCGCAACCGTCGAGCTTGCCGCGCACGCCCTTTGTACAGAGCCGTGCCGCATTGCGAAAACGTTGTCTTTTATGCTGGGCGACAAAGCGATTTTAATCGTTACGGCGGGCGACGCGAAAATCGACAACCACAAATATAAGTCCTTCTTCGGCGCGAAAGCCAAAATGCTCAAACCCGAGGAAGTGAACGACCTTATCGGACACGGTATCGGCGGCGTTTGCCCTTTCGGTATCAACGACGGCGTCACTGTATACCTTGACGAATCACTGAAAAGATTTAAGACGGTTTTCCCCGCCTGCGGCAGCAGTAACAGCGCAATCGAACTCTCGATTCCCGAACTTGAAAAGTACTCAAACTTTGTCGAGTGGATTGACGTTTGCAAGATATAATCCGCATCGCTCCACAATTGCGGTTGCATAATTTTTGAAATAAAGCAAAAAGATTTGACAAATCAAAAATAACCGCTTATAATTACCATTGCTTAAAAAGTAAGTACCATTAGCTCAGCTGGATAGAGCGTTTGGCTACGGACCAAAAGGCCAGGGGTTCGAATCCCTTATGGTACACCAAAAAGACTCACTATTTTGTGAGTCTTTTTAATTTGTACAAGGTATTCTGCGTGCTATCGCACACGTTGCTTTACCGTATACTTTTTATGAAATGCTTAAAACTTCATAACATTTATTGCAATTAAGGCTAATTATATCATATGGCATTGAGTGCGCTTTGTTTACTTACTTTGATAATTGCTTCTTTTTTGCTTTTGTATTATGTAATAACATACAATCTGCTCAGTGCTCTTGTTGACGCAACATACTTCTCGTTATCATTCATTTCCGAAAAATCCACTATTACAACCTCGAACTCAAGACCTTTAACTTCTTGCACTGATAACGCAACCGGAACATTAGCTGGAATTTGTTCTGCTTGTTTGCCTTTCCATCCCTCAAGAACTCCCAGCTTGGACATAAAGAGATAGTTAAAATGGTCATGGTCTTTTGCAATATATGCAATTCTATCACCGTTCTCAAATTTAAAATTTGAATAATTCGTATACCTAATATTTTCTACTTGTCCAGGTATCCCTACAGAAAGCATTTTTGTTCCAAGAAACTGGTTTATATAATTAGTTATGTTCAATGCATTACGGTAATTTTCGTTAATTTGATAAACACCGATTCGTTGAAACAACGTTTTTATAGAGTCTTCGGTTGTGTTTCCTTTTACTGCTATACATTGTTTAAAGTCACCATAAAAATTAAAAACCGCATCAGGATAAACAGTCTTCAACATTCTTATTTCTGCCACAGATAGATCTTGAAATTCATCAATACATATCAAATTTGTCGCAGTGGATAAAGCCCCGTAAACGACCGCCATAACTGCACAATGAACAAACGCCTGATAATCATCTTTAATCTTATATTGTTCTTTACAGTCATATTCTCCCAAGTTGAAGCCCACCAGACTTGGAAGAATTGTTTTTTCGTTGCCTGATATAAAAGCATCTAATTCATTTTGCTTATCACAGAGCATGTCAAATGCTTTGAAGAAATCAAAAACTGAATCAACGGATTCATAAAATCTAAACTGTTCTCCTATGGTTTTTGTGGACTCATTAAATCCAAGAGCTTTATATATGCATAATATTTCATTCAAAAACCTCTTTTCATCCGGAACTTCATATTTTTCATCATTAACGTGACTCGCAAATAGCCAACTGTTTTTTTGCAATTCTTCAAGGATGGCAATCTTTAATGAAATATCTTCATTCTGATTTAACACCTTATCTATAAGCGCCAAATAAGAACTTGCATTTTTCAATGAAGTTGTTCTTAGTCCTTCAAATAAATTTGCGACCTCGCTCTTCTTTGTAATTTTTTTGTAGACATAGAGCTGGTTCAAGATGATTTCTATAGCTTGCGTTTTATTATTATATGTGCGCGCCAACCGGTCTTCTATTGTTTCTATACTTGGAACAATCACAAAAAGAAAAGGGAAACGTTTTTTGCAAACATCCGCGACTTCTTCAAGTGTAGCATATTTTTCAAGCGAAACCGGTGCTTCGTTACCTAGAAAACAATTATTTTGAATAAAATATTCAATTAGTAATTTAAGTGAAGAAAGCGCTTTGATCTCTTTTAACGCATTTCGGTTTTTTATTAAAAGTTTTCTTACATCTTCGGAAGAATATCCCTTTTCTTTTCGATTACCTACATTTCCATTTTTGCATAGGTCTTTAAATTTTTCAACGTTTTGCCTCGTTTCATTAAATTGCTTCCTTTCCTTGAATGTTGAATAAAACTGTTTTCTTTGTTTGTCCAATGCGGATGAATACTTTATTATGAAGTCATTATGCTCATTTGTGGATTCATCCAATATTTTCTTTATTTTCTCAACGAAGCTTGAAATAAAATCGTCGGTATAATAATTGACATGTTTCATCTCGTCTCCTTGCAAGAGATGTATTTTTACTTCCTTGTCAAAATTGTAACTAACACCAAACCTTGAACCATATCCCTCAAGAATATATTTATACATGTCTGCAACAGTAAACTTATGTATTTCCCCTAAGTTCAAAGTTTTTGATAAAATGCTGCTCTCAAACGACAGATATTTAGTGGGAGACAACACAAAGATACTTTTTTCTTTCAACGAATGATTATTGTATAGCAAATAACTAATCCTGTGCAACATTATCATCGTTTTACCCGAGCCTGCACATCCCACAACAAGAAGATGTTTCGAAACGTCTTCTGTCATTATTTTATATTGATTTTGCTGTATCGATGTAATAATATCGTGTATGCTTTTATTATTACGGTTTGCGCTTATAATCTTCTTTAAGTGCTCATCGGCATATTTTTTATAGTCAGAATCCAATAACCCGCTGTTATACTTATCAATATACCCGAACAGTTTGCTTTTTTGGATAGTAATGTCTCTTACGAGCCTCAATTTCTCCGTCGGTATCCCAACATATATTTGATATTGATAATAGAACTTGCATTTAGGGGATTGCCAGTCAACGATTGAATCAGTCCCTCTTTTTCCAATATAGAAGTCGTCTTCACCCTTGCAAACTCTTGCAAAATAAGGCGAGTCCGTTAGACTTGAAACCAACCTTTCAAATTCGATTTCAGTTTCTTTGCTATAATCTGGGATATATGTAGAAATAACCCCGGTTTTGTCTATGATCTGCTTTTTGTCCGCATTTGCCTGGTCCTTCCATTTTTTGTTTACTCTGTGCCATAAAACAGATGAGTAACAATTTTTCAAATGGTCTAAGGTTTCATTCAGTTTTTTTGCTTCAAAAACAAAATCTTCTTCATCAAAAGACGAGTTTAGTTCAAGTATTTTCTCGGAAGGTGTTAATGATAAGCACTTGTCAAAAAGCATAAACTTCATTTGTTCATTGTTTTTTGTAAAAACTACTGTGCAGTATGGCTTGTTTATTTCTTTTATTAAAGCCTCGCCTAAATCTTGATGATACACTATATCACCAATCTCAAGTTGATTTTTGTCTGTTTTTATTGGTTGTTTTTTTGAACCTTTGCCGTTTTGTTCTTCTAATAAAAACAATGAAGCGTTAAACCCTTCTTTGGGGACTCCATCAGGCGAATATCCATTTTTGTCGAATTCGTCGATCTTGATGTCGGAACCTGAAGGAACCTCCCTTATTGTATTATTACCATCAATATTAAACCCTTTGCGATTAAAACCATATCTGTTATTCCCGTTTTTATCATATCCAAGCGGATCAAACCCGTTCTTGTCATGCCACGAAGAATCGTATCCCCAAACATTTATTCCTAATGCGTTTATTCCTTTTACATTAAATCCGTTTTTGTCGTATCCAAGTCGATTATAACCTTGTTTATTATATCCTTCTAAATTATATCCTTCTCTATCAAAGCCTTCCTTATTATACCCATCTTTGTTGAACCCAAGTTTGTTATATCCTTCTCGGTCATATCCTTGTCTGTCAAATCCTTTTTTATTATAACCTTCTTTGTTGTATCCCAGATTCAAAAAACCAAATTCAGCCATTTTCCCCTCCGTAAGAAAAGCAGTTGCGAACCATCGCACTGTGTTGTGACACAAAAAATCACCGCGCGAATGACAAAAACCTATGCTTTTTCTAAATTCGACACCTTTGTATTAATTTGTGTCGCAAATATATAGTAACACAATGGGTGAAATAAATCAATTTGTATGAAGATGCTCATAAAGCTTTCAATTATTCATCGTCTGCTCTATGTTTTAAGCAAATTATCTCGCATTTTGTGCTGGTTCACAGGATTTGTTTTGACAGAAAAGACTTAGTCCGCTTTGTTACAAGTAACTTTGACACATAACTCAACCCTTTGGCTAAACCAAATTTGACAATATAGGTTTGGCAATAATTCGGCTTTTTGCACATTGTTCGCACTTTTTTATCGTTTTGTTTTGTGCGGGTCTTTACGGGCGTTCGTTTATTGACTTTTTGCATAGTTAAGTCTATACTTTATAACATAATGGAAAAGATCAAGTCATGGCACAGGCTGGACAACTCCGGAAAGATATATCCGTTCAACCTGAAAAGCAACATACAAAACCTGTTCAGAATATCGGCGATTATGCGCGACGACGTCGATCCCGCCGTGCTTCAAACCGCCCTGCAAAACTCGATAAAGCGATATCCGTATTTCAACGTATGTTTGCGTCGCGGGATTTTCTGGCATTATTTGGAAGAACTTGACGGAAAGCCCGAGGTCGTGCCCGATTCCGACTACTTAATCAAAGACATCGACAGCATCGAAACGTACGGATATAATTTCCGCGTGTCCTATTTCAACAACAAAATCTCAATCGACTGTTTCCACGCTCTTTGCGACGGAAACGGCTGCATGGAATTTTTCAAAACGATACTTTTCGAATACGTCCGTCTTTCAGGCGACGACGTGAATCCCGAGGGCAAAATCAGGCTGCCCGAAAGCGAGCCATTGCCCGACGAAGCGGAAGACGGATTTTTGAAATACGCGCAAAAAGTGAGCATTTTCCACCTTAAAGGCGTGAAGGACCTGCAAGGCAGCAAAGCGTACACGTTTCCCGACGCCAGATTCGACTTCAAGGGAAGCGGCGTTATCGAGGGAACCGTTGACACGGCGAAACTCCTTGAACGCGCGCACGCATATCACACAACCGTAACGGTGTATTCGGCTGCCGTTCTCATAAACGCGATTTACAAGGCAAAAATCACAAAGCCCGACGGAAATCCGCCCATCGTGCTTTTCGTGCCGATAAATCTCAGAAAGCCTTTCCCGAGCCGCACTTTGCTGAACTTCTCGTTGTTCTCACGCGTGGGCGTCGACGTCAACGACGCGCCGTCGTTTGAGGAAATAATAAAGCGCGTCGAAACCCGCCTGAAAAAGGACACCGAAAAAGAAGTTTTGCAAAACAAAATCAACGTGACCGCAAAAACGGAACGTCTGTTTTTGTTCCGCATACTCCCCCTGCCCGTAAAACAATTTATTTTCAAGGCGTCGGGACTTTTCTTCGGAAACAGCAAAAAAACGATGACGTTTTCAAACATTGGCGTCGTGCAGATTCCCGACGGAATGAAAGCCAAGGTCGATCAAATATCCATCATGGCGTCGACGGCAAAAACGTCGCCGCGCGCGCTGACAAGCATATCCGCACTCGACAAAACCACCTTTACTTTTGCAAGAAAACTCGTCGACACGTCTGTCGAAAAGGAATTTTTCCGTTTCCTTGCTGGCGAAGGTATGGACGTTACCGTGCGAAGTAACTATTGGGAGGAATAACGATGTATTGTAAAAATTGCGGCGTTCACGTCGACGGTATTTACGACGTCTGCCCCCTGTGCAAATCCCCGCTCGAAGGCGAGCCTGCGGAGCGTCCGTTGTATCCCGAAAAGCATATAAGAAAAATCGGACACCCGGTAACTTTTTCAAGCGTATACCTTATCGTCGCGCTTTCAATAAACATAATCTGCATTGCCGTCAACCTTACCGTTGCAAGAAAGTATCTTTGGTGCGTTTTTGCACTAATCCTTACTTTATACGGCTATTTTACACTCAAAACTACCGTTTTTTACAAAGGGCCGAACGGCGCAAAGGTGTTTTCGCAAACGCTGATGCTGTCCGTCATATTCATTACGGCGCAGTATATTTTCAAAACGAAAGAGTGGTGCTTTGCCTATGCGATGCCCGTAACCGTCATATCGTCGCTTGCCCTGCACCTTGTTTTTGTCGGTGCTTTCCGCAAAAGAAAAGGCAAGTCGTTTTTCAGATATATGTGGATGACGTGTCTTTTGGGAATCGTTCCGGCGGCGGCAGTCATGGCGGGCGCGTGCACCGAAATAATTCTTCCGATGGTGGCGTTCGGAATATCCATGATAACGCTTATTTTCCTTGTCGCGTTCACGGGGCGCACGATATACAACGAAATCAAAAAGAAAACCCACATTTAATCAATACCCAAAAATGATAAAAAATAAGGACGGCATTTCGTTTGAAGTTGCCGTCCCTTTTTATGGATATTTATTTTTTCAGAAGTTTTATCCTTTCGTACAGTTCGTTTTCCAACGCCTCGATTCCCTCGCCGGTTTTTGCGCTGACCTTAAAAATCCGCGCGTTTTTATTGAGCTTTCCGACGCGTTCTTCAAACTTTTTCATATCGAAGTCGAACGCTTCGAGCGTATCGATTTTCGTGACGACAACCACGTCGCACTTTTCAAACATAAGCGGGTATTTCAGCGGCTTATCGTCGCCTTCGGGCACGGACAAAAGCATCATATTAAGGTGTGCGCCCGTGTCGAATTCCGCCGGACACACAAGGTTTCCGATGTTTTCCAGCACGATAAGATTCGTTTCCGGAAAGTCCGCCTGTTCCAGCGCGTCCGTGACCATCTGCGCGTCGATATGGCACAGTCCGCCGTTGTGGATTTGCACGCTTTCGACGCCGGTGTTTTCCGCAATGCGCCTTGCGTCGACGTCGGTCTCGATATCGACGTCCATCGCGACGATCCTGATTTTGCTTTTCATATCGTTGATAAGCCTTGTGAGAAGCGTCGTTTTTCCGCTGCCCGGCGAAGACATAACGTTAATCATGAACGCGCCTTTTTGTCGGAGCGACGCGCGCAGTTCGTCCGCGACCTTGTCGTTGTTGGAAAAAATACTTTCTTTGACCGCAATAACTTTCATTTCAATCCCTCGCGCCAATTTTTATAACTGTCGAAAATCCAGTCCGCAAGCGCATCGACGCCCTCGCCCGTCTTGGACGATACGGCGAAAACTTTTGCATTCGGATTGATTTTCGCGATATATTTTTTACATTTTTCAAGGTCGAAGTCGAAGTACTTTGCCGTGTCGATTTTCGTGACGACGACAACGTCGCACGTCGAAAACATAAGGGTGTATTTCAGCGGTTTATCATCTCCCTCGGGAACCGCAAGAAGCGCCATTTTGAGATGCGCGCCCGTGTCGAATTCCGCCGGACACACAAGGTTTCCGATATTTTCCAGAAACACGACGTCCGCGCTTGTGCAAAACTCCTTGAAACCCTGTCTGGACATATCCGCGTCAAGATGGCACATGCCGCCCGTGTGCAGCTGGATTGCCTCGGCGCCGGCTTCTCTTACGGTATATGCGTCCACGTCGCCGTCGATATCCGCTTCCATTACGCCGACGGCGCACCTGTCTTTAAGCGCACCGATAAGCTTAACGAGAAGCGAGGTTTTTCCGCTGCCCGGCGCAGACATCAGATTGATATAATAAACGCCCCGCGCGTTAAGTTCCGCGCGAAGTTTTTCGGCGTCGGCGTCGTTATCTTCAAGAATACTCTTTTTCAGTTCAATCGTACTAATCGGGTCGATCATATTAAAATTCCGTTCCTTTAATTGTCGTTTTTGTCATTATTGACGGTTTCCGTCTCGTCGAAACCGTCATCGGGCACGAGAATTTCTTTGATCATAAATTCTCTTCCCGACAACAAATCTTTGTCAAAAGAATTGCACTTCGGACAATATCCTTCGTTTGCGATAACGTTGAATACTTCCCCGCATGCGCGACACTTTGCCATTCCCGGCACGACGTCGAGTTTCAGTTTCGTGTTTTTGAAAAACGGCTTTTTGTCGATTGCGGCGGGCCAACATTCGTCAAGATATACGGGAATTACCCCGCACAGTTCGCCCACCTGCAAGACTATGGTGTCGACGGCGGGGAGCTGCTGCTCGACCGCCACCTGTTCCACAAGTTTTACGACTTCAAAAACGATTCCTAATTCGTGCATACTTTATTCCTTCGGCGAAATGGGTTTGGTGATGATTTTGCCGACGCGTTTGATGGCGTGTTTTGCCATTTCGAGGGGCAGTTTTTCGTATACTTTTGCCACGACGGTCTTGTCGTTTCTGACAAGTTTGATTGCGTCGAACTTACATTTCGTCGTGCACTGTCCGCAACCTACGCACATATAGGTGTCGACTTTCGCCGCGCCGCATCCGAGGCATCTTGCCGTTTCGGCTTTCATTTGTTCTTCGGTGAAGGTCGCGCGGTTGTCTTTGAACGTGCCGTCGTTTTCTTTTATGTGCAGCGGGCGTTGACGTTTGACGTTGTCGTAGCCTTTGAGTTCCAGATTGTCCTTATCGAGCTCGATGAAAACTCTTCTGTCTCTGCCGTATTTCTGGGTTTGTCCCGGCCATACCGCCCTGTGCAGGGAGATTGCGCCTTCTTTGCCGCTTGCGATTGCGTCGATTGCGAATTTCGGTCCCGTCACGCAGTCGCCGCCGGCGATAATATTCTTGTCGCCCGTAACGTAGAATTCGTCAACCGCAACGGTGTTGTTTTTGTTGAGTTTGACGTTGGTGCCGTCCAGCAGGTTACCCCACTCGATTTTCTGACCGATTGAGACAAGCACAAAGTCCGCGGGAACGATAACGGTGTCGTTTTCGTCGTACTTGGGCGCGAATTTGCCTTCCGCGTTGAATACGGACACGCATTTCTTGAACTCTACGCCGACGACTTTGCCGTTTTCAACGACGATGCGTTTCGGTCCGTATCCGTTGTTAATGACGACGTTTTCGCTTTCCGCTTCTTCGATTTCTTCTTCAAGTGCGGGCATTTCCACTCTTTGTTCCAACGAATACATATTGACGGTTTGCGCGCCGCATCTGACTGCCGTCCTTGCGACGTCGATTGCAACGTTTCCGCCGCCGATAACGATGACGTTTCCGTGCAAAGGTTCGCTTCTTTCAAGCGCGACGTCTTTCAGGAAATCAACGCCAAGAATTACGCCTTTCGCGTCTTCGCCTTCTACGCCGAGTTTTCTGCCCGCGCTTGCGCCGATTGCAAGATAGAATCCGTCAAAGCCTTCTTTTTTCAGTTCGTCCAGCGTTTTGTCCTTGCCGACTTCCACGCCGGTTACGAATTTTACGCCCAGCTCGCGCAGAATGTCGATTTCCGCCTCGACGACGTCTTTTTCAAGCCTGAACGCGGGGATACCGAGCGTCATCATACCGCCGAGTTTGTTTTCCTTTTCAAACACGGTCACGTTGTATCCGTCGACGGCAAGGTAGTATGCGCAGGAAAGTCCCGCGGGGCCCGAGCCGATGACTGCCATATTCTTCATCGAATAATCGTGTTTTTTGTTGGGAATAAATCTGTGGTTGCTGTTTTTATCCTTGTCTGCGATAAACTTTTTGATTTCGTCGATTGCGACGCCCTTGTCGATTTGTCCGCGTGTGCAAGCGTCTTCGCACTTATGCGGGCAGATACGTCCGCAGATTGCGGGGAACGGGTTTTCTTTCTTGATAAGTTCCAACGCTTCGGTATATTTGCCCAAAGACGCAAGCCTTATATAGCCCTGAACCGCGATGTGCGCGGGGCAAGCGGTCTTACAGGGAGCGGTGCCGCTTTCAAGGGTATCTTGTCTGTTTTCGCGATAATCGACGTTCCATTTGTCTTTGCCCCAGACAGTGTTGCGAACCTTGTCGTATTTGGGGGTTTCGATGGGCGTTACCGTGCAAAGTTTCTGGCCGAGTCTTACCGCGTTCGTGGGGCAGTTTTCAACGCACTGACCGCACGCGACGCAGTTTTCCTGATCGATTTCGGCATGGTAGTTGCTGCGTTCCGCGTCGGGACAATTGAACATCGTGGAAATACGGATTGCAAAGCACGAGCACGCGCAGCAGTTGCAGATTGCCGCCGATTCGCCCGGTCCTTCGAGGTTGGGCATCTGGTGCATAAGTCCGTTTTCTTCGGCTTTTTTGAAAATCGCTTCGGCTTCTTCCCTTGTGATTTGTCTTGCCTTGCCGGTTTTGATGAAGTATTCCGCACCCGTTCCCATCTGGACGCACATATCGTCTTCAAGGTGTCCGCAGCCTTCGTCCAGCAAACGCCTTGAACGTCTGCACGAGCAGGGAGACACCGAGAAAGTGTCGTATTTGTCAAGATAATAAGAAATCTTTTCGTAAGGGATCGCCTGACTGTCGCCCGCAATCGCGGATTCGATGGGGATAACCCTCATCATACTTGCGCCGTACGGCAACATCGTGCCCATGGACTCCATAAGTCCGCGGGTGTACGCCTCGAACGCCTTTGCGATTTCCGGATGCTTTTTGACGTTTTCGGTGCAACCCACCATCATTTCAAGCGTGCCCGGCGCAAAAATCTGCATGAAATACAGTGTTTGCCCGTCTTCGGTGTAAATTTTGATTACTCCGAGATGGCCGAGTCTGTCCAGAATCTTCTTGGTTTCTTCCGTCGATTTTCCGCACTTGTCGGCGACGTATTCGAGCGTTCTGGGTTTTCTCAGTCCGAGACTTGCGGCAACGTCCGCTTCTTCGTCGGTCAAACAATTAAGCGCATAATACTCGGGAGAGTCTTCTGTGATTTTGGTCATCATTCCGGCGAGACCGCCCATAACTTTGACCAGATGAAGAATGCTTTTTCTCATAGCCATAATGTACCTCTTCTGATTTGTTTATATTTTTTATTGATTTCTTTTTATGCGCGTTTTTATGTGCGCGACCTTATAATAATGCCTTGTATTCTTCGGGGATTGCGTTGTCGATCTGGCGCGCAAGTTCCTGCCGCGACACCCGCTTATCGCCGAAAAGCCAGTCTTTTACGGCGTATACGCAACCGTAGATTATGAGTTTTGCCGTGAATATCTCGTCTTCGCGCAACTCGCTGCCGCGTTTTTCGACGCACTTCTCGTTCATACGTTTGAACGAATACTCGAAAACGTACTGCTCGTAAGAGTTCGTCCCGAGATATAAAAAGGCGTGCCTTATCCTGTTTATGTCCTTCTCGATAAACGAAAGTATGCTTAAAAACAACTCGTTCCAGCTCTTGCAGGCGTTGAACGAAAAAATCTCGTCCAGCACCCTTTTGTAGTTGTAATTCATGACGTCGTACTTGTCCAGAAAATGCCGATAAAACGTCGACTTCGAAACGCCCGCCGCCTCGGCAATCATATTGACGGTTATCTGGTCAAGCGTGTACTTTCTCGACAATCCGTTGAAACAATCCGTGATGTGTTGTTTGGTCGTATCCTTGGACATTTTCCCACCACCCGAAAAAAGACTTCTCGTTTTGTCGTTTTTTGTCTTTCTTCTTTAATCATAATATCATATTGTTAATTATTTATCAATATTTTCGGGTCTTTTCTTTATTTTGGTTCTATTTTGGGACGATTTTAGCGTTTAGTCCCAAAATCTTCGTTTACAAATACACTTTTGACGGGTATGCTTTGATTAGAAATCAAAAAACATTCAGGAGCAAAATTATGGACAGCGAAAAAAAAGCAGCGCGAGTCGAAAGACTCAAAAAAATGTTTGCACCCGGCCCCGAAGCGATTGACTACAAGGTCACGCCGGGACTCGACACCATTCTCAAATGGTTTATGTTTACGGCGACGATTCTCGGTGTTTCCGTCATCACGTCGAAATTCCAGGCGTACGGCAATATCCCCTTCAACCTTGTGCTCGGTATCCTTGTACTGATCGCGATGAAGCCCGTGTTCTTCGAAACGCTGAAACTTACCACGTTGCTCGTCGGAAGAACAATCGTCTTGTTTGCTTGCTTCGGTCTCCTTCCCGGCGATATCTTCGTTGTCGTCGTGCTGGGACTTTATATCATTAACGTTCTGGAAGCAACGATGACCGACTTCTTCAAAAACAAGCAATACTTCAACGGCGTTTCGGGACTCTTTATGGCAATCGGCGCGTCGGCACTCTTCCTGGGCTCGACCTGGGGCACTACCACAACCGCCAACTCCCCCATTTACTTCATCGACGGTTTCTCGAAACTCGGCACCGAAGTTGCCTTTACTTCCTCGTATTTCACCGGTCAGTCCAACCTTTTCAACGGCGCGGTATCCGGCACGACAAGCGTCGGCCTTGGCATCACCATCGCCACGATGATCGCTTACACAATCTGGAACTGGCTTTTCGTTACCGGCGAGTTTTCTTCGTCAGTTGCGCTTATGCACGTCGGATTCCTGCTTGCGCCTATCCTTGCCGTTTTCGTCGGACCTCTTGTAGGAATGGGCAGATTCGGCATGGCTCCCGACCCCGGTCTCTGGCTCCTGTTCAGAGCAAGCACCCTGACATTCGGCGGTATTTTGCAGATCGGCGGCAAAAACTGGTTTGAACAAAACTTCTACTTTGAAAAATTCGACAAGTTTGTCAATCGCGTCAAGAACAGCAAACCCGTGCAGATTGTCTGCATGCTCATCTGCTGCTCGCTTATGATCTTCGCGGTTGTCGCAGGCTTCGTCCCCGCAAAATAACAATCCTAAATCCCCCAAAACCTGACGGGACGCCCTTTGCGGCGTCTCGTTTCCTTTTGCCTGTTTTTTCATTTCCCCACCTTTATCCCCTATTTTTCCATCAGTAAACTTGTTGTTTTTCATTTATTAAAACCTTTTTCCGAAACCTTTTATGCGTTCTGAATCGTCAGCCCTTTCTCTTCATCATATAAAAACGCCGTCTTCACAGTCGTTTGGTACTCCCGTGTATCAGCGAGCCTGCCGAGCGTTCGGAAATCGGGACGACGGAACGCCGTCCTTCGATTTCAAGTCAGGATAGAAAAAGCAAACACGCCTGTATCTGCTTTTTGGTACTCCCGTGCATCAGCGAGCTTGCCGAGCGTACGGGAATCGGGACGACGGAACGCCGTCCTTCGATTTCAAGTCGGGGTTAAAAAAACGACTGTCTTCACAGTCGTTTTGGTACTCCCGTGTATCAGCGAGCACGCCGAGCGTTCGGGAATCGGGCTGTGTCAACAGCCGTTCGATTCTCTGGAGGGATAGCAAAAACAGACACAAAAGTGTCTGTTTTTTGGTACTCCCGTATAGCAGCGAGCACGCCGAGCGTACGGGAAGCGGGACGACGGAACGCCGTCCTTCAATTTCAAGTCGGGATAGCAAAAGCAGACACGTCTGTGTCTGCTTTTTGGTACTCCCGTGCATCAGCGAGCTTGCCGAGCGTACGGGAATCGGGACGACGGAACGCCGTCCTTCGATTTCAAGTCGGGATAACAAAAGCAGACACGTCTGTGTCTGCTTTTTGGTACTCCCGACGGGAATCGAACCCATAACTAACCCTTAGGAGTCGATTCTGAGCCGCCAAATTGCTCTAAAATAGGCAATTTTCTTGCAAATCGCGCACTTTTGTGTGTATTTTTCGTCTATTTTGCCCTGTTTTTTATGTTTCAAGCATCAATTTTCATATCTTTTAGCAATTTCTATGCCAAAAACTATGCCATAACTATGCTGTTTTGAAAATAAGGGTTGGAGTTATCCAGCATTGCTTTTTCACTAAAGAAAAAATCAACTTGATACACTCACGTTTAGATTTTAACACGTCCTTCAACGAATCTCAACCCAAATGAGAAAATCGCTTATGTTCTTCTTCCAAAAAACCAAATGCTTGTTCTATTTTAGGAATGAAAACTCATAAAACGGAAGATATTTTATGACTTGGAAGATACTGTCGGCATTGGACACTATGCCAAAACTATACTCGAAATGATTTTGTTTCTATATATTGATTTTGATGGGCGATAAAAACACAACATCTTGTGGTTTTACACGGCTAAAATTCACCCTTAGGAATTCATTTTATCCTGTCAAACGCCATCAAAAACGCTCATTTTTGCACATTTTGTTCGCTAACTTCTGTATTTTACCTACATTTTATATCCTATTTTACAGCAATGCAAGCAATTTTTATTATCGAAATTATTTTTTATGCCTAAAACTATGCCAAAACTATGCCTTGTGGAAAATAAGGGTTGGAGTTATCCGTCTTTGTAAGTGCCGAGCTTTTAAGCTCTGTAACTATCACAAACTGAGAGAAAACACCGACTCTATTCATGAATATCAAGAACTTTCAGAATTCTTTTGAAAGTGTCTTGACCATCAAGGCAAGTATCTCTTAGCCAGCCTTTTTCTTGATTCCAGTTTGCGAGCCCGCGATAATAGAAAGACTTTTTGGAATCTTCTATAATGAATGGAATTATATTAAACCTAAGGCACTCTTTCAAAGCAATCAATCTACCGACTCTGCCGTTTCCGTCTTGGAACGGGTGGATATATTCGAAGTCCGCATGAAGTTCAATAATATCATCGATGGTTATATCACTTTTAGAATTAAAATTCGTAACGAGTTTATCCATCGCTTTATGGACTTCGCTCGGCTTGCAAGTTTCTCTTCCGCCGACGGTATTTGCTCGCTTTTTATAATCTCCAACGGCAAACCAATCGAGAGATGAATCCTTGGTTCCTTGTTTCAATAGCAAATGAAGATGCTTGATAATATTTTCGCTCAAAGGCTCTAATGCCTTATCGATCACATAATCGATTGCTCGGAAGTGATTGCTTGTTTCAATAATATCATCAACAGGGATTCCATCGCCGACGTCAATCGTTCTTGTTTCGAAAATTAACCTCGTTTGATCTTCCGTAAGTTTAGAACCTTCGATGTGATTAGAGTTATAAGTCATTCTGACTTGTAATTCATGATAAAGTCCGCCTGAAATCTTAGCTTCTTTTTCTTCACGCAAAATTTGCAGAATGTGATTATCGCAAACTTCTCTGAACAAATCGTTAGGATTGCAATGCAAGAAATCCGCTATCTTAACAAGCACATTATTGGCAATTTTCTCGCCCTTTGATATCTTGGCAATAGTTCTGGATGAAATACCGAGTTGAGTAGTTAAGTCAGACTTGGTTAAACCAATTTCATTGAGTTTATTTTCTAACAGCTTATAAGAATACATATCTGCCTCCTGGTTTCTTTACTTATTATACCACAATAAAAGCAAAAAGTAAAGATATTCAAGACAAAAAGTAAAGACTTCATGTTTTATTGCCTTTCGTCGTTGCTTTTGTAGCACATGTCAGCGGCAATAGCAACTACCGCGAAAAATAGCACTTAAAACTTTTATGTTTACTGATTGAGTCAGACTCGAAAGAGTTTGGCTCTTTTCTTTTTACGGCACTATTTTTCTCTCAAAACAAGTTTGTAGTTGCTATTGCCCATTGCAACATTATTTACAAATCAAATGAGTTTCGACCTGTGCTACTTTGCCCCTGCCGAAAGGCAAAATAAAATATGGAGGTATTCCAGAAAAATGAAAAAAGTTGTTTACTCAATCAGGAAAGTCAGAGGCAACTCTGACGACAAGATTTCCGGTCTCGGATTTCTTAACGAAGAAGGAACGTTGCTATGTAAGTGCGTTTCAAAAAACGGCAAACGATATACGCGAGCTTTCGATGACGTTGAACAGCGTTGTTTCCCAGTATTCGGAAAAGAAAACGAATACAAGGGTTACGTGACTATGTATTACGAATACGAAGGCAGAGATATCGAAGTCGAATACTCGGTTTGGTATAAAACGCTATAAGGAGAATTTGAAAATGATTAACCTTAACGAAATTGCATTTATCGACACAGATGGGTTCGATTACAACGACGGTGAATGTCTTGTAAGATTTGACACCGTTATGTACTGCCCCGACAAGAAACTTATCACTTTTGCCGTTACGAAACAAGGACGCATAAGCGTTCTGGATTATCAAGTGTTTGAAGACGAACGCGGTCATTACATCGAATACGGTAACACCTATGAAAAAATTTATATCGACGAATTTACGGAGGAAAACTGAAATGAAACTTACATTAACTAACATCAAAAAAATGAAAACAAATTCCACGCCATTACAAAAACGAGTAATAAATTACATAGTGGACGAATGGAGCAATTACGACGATAAGAAACATATCTTTACTGATGTTTTATATCACGGTTGTCAATCTGGCGTTGTCGGATTCTTAATATGGTATTCGGACACCGTGCGCTTTTACAAACAATACAAAGACGAAATAGACGAACTTTTATATAACTTAATGAACGGAACAGGAATCTATTCTTTGCCTGAACTATTCGGCGACAAATGGGATAAAGAAGATCCCCTCGGCAACAGCGACTTCAATATGAATTTACTGGCATGGTTTGGATTTGAAGAAACAATGCGAAACATCGGATATAACTTCGAGCAATTACAAGAATGTATTTAACAAAGGAGATATTTATTATGAAAATCACAAGAGAAGTAAAAAAACAAAAGGCAATCGAACTTATGAATAAATTAGATATTTACAAGCCATATATTAAAGGTTTCAAAGACAAAAACAGCGTTTGTTTCTATGAAAACTTTGGCGGTTTCTGGGCTTATCAAGAGCCTGAACTTATGGCAAAAATCAAGGAATTTGAAGAAAAACACAACGTCCTTGTATATGCGGTAACTCACGAATACTTGGAATTTGGCGAATGTTACGACTTTCTTTACATACCCGATTATGAAGAGGAATGGGATGAAATGCTTTATCCGCAAGGCAATATGTTTTACGCCTACGCTTACGTATGGAATAAAACCGATGACTTTTGCTCTGAATTCGGCACAATCGGTATCCGCTCGTTCGGCGGCGGTATTAAAAGAGTTGCGTGAGGTGCGATATGATGAAAATAACCATTGAATACAGCAACAAAATTTATAACTTTGAACACGGATATGAAACATATATCTTCTGCGCGGCAGTAAACAATGAATTTGATAAGACGCATCCGGATGAACTTAAAGATTTTATCTTTCTTGTAGGCGAATGTTATCTCAAAGATTCAAATCAAACACCACTCGGAGCATTATCGGACTATATAGCGGAAAACTGGGACAAAATTAAACATTTATCGCGCTACGATATACTGGAAAAATTTTATGATCAACTCGATTAAAGGAGATTATAGCGATGAAAGAATACAAGACAATGGCACATATTCACTCGCTTAAAGGCGAAATGGCGGAAATAACCGTCTTGGAAGAAGTCGGAAACAATGATTACATAGTCGATTATAAGGGTGTGAAATGTCACGCACTTTTTAATTGGTTTGTCTGTCAGTTTTATGCAGATGACGTTTACAGGAGAGTTGAAGAATGAGATATATATTCTACCATTACAACCACTTCGGAACGCTCGTTTTTGACTACTACGACGAAGAAACGCACGTATCGCAATCTTATATGTTTTATACGTTAAAACAGGCTGTAAGCAAATTCAGAAGGGATAACGGCTTGCAATATAAGAAAATCGTTATCTCAAAACTTTTCTAAGGAGAACACAAATGAAAAAGACAAAAGAAATCGTGCTTTACGACGATACCGAAAATTACAAAAAGTTCGACGAAACAAGAGATTTTCTCTTTGAAGTCTACGCGGACGAAAACGGTTGGGCTTGCAAAGAAAACATACCCGACGAAACAGTCTACAAAGAAATCGACTTTCAGAACCAAGAAACGTGGAGAGATTTGAAAGACGCTCTCGAAAACAGTTTCAAAACACGTTATTACCTTATGACGGGAACTTGCGGAAGATGGAACGGCAATTTTGACGGCGGAACATTCATCACTTGCTACCGAGATTTTCAATCTATGATTCAACACCTTGACAATATAAAGGTGATAGACCGAAACGGGCATCTGATTATCGAAGGATACCACCACGACGGCAGCGATAGTTACGAATTGAAACGGCTGACAAGGCAAGGCTATGAATACGCCGACAGAAACTATTTTGCTCACGACAGGAAGCTGCATTCAACGATTATGAATTGCAATTTCTTTTCGGCATTGCCGAGAATCGCTCAAAGGGTTTACGGCTTATGACAAAAAACGAATACGGCTATAAAGTTTGTTATCAACAAAAAGGCAAACGAAAGCTCAAAATTTACCTTGTAACCAATTCCTATGATTTGGCTTTCTGGGAAATTCGTTGGTATGAAACACATTCTCCGCCGGACAGAAAGACGAGAAAGCCAATAACAAACGTCGTATGGGTTGTAATCCCAATCAAAACATATATCGAATACAAAACGCTTTGGAAAGGTTGTCCGTTTTAAGACGACCTTTCTTCTATTCTAACAAGGAGTTAAACAAAATGATAAAACTGAATCTTATAGCCCAAGATGAGCAAGAAGAAAGAATACTTGCTTATTTACAAGAAAATGCAAGCGAAACTCTTGCAGACAAAATAAATAACGGAACTCCGTTTGAGAAAGACGGAAAGCCGCTTATCAACAAAAAAACTCTTGCAGGCTTCACAGTTTACGCTTATGAAGAGGCGAGAAAACTTGCAAGAAAAAATGCCAAAGTAATGATTATAGATGATCCGACTGTATACGGCTGGGCTATTCATTACTTTGAGGAAGATTCCATTGAAGGCACTCTCTATACGATAGACGGTGAAGAATATAAACCTATGCCGAAAAAGGTCGTTACAACAAAGCCTGTAACAGTAAAACCGCAACCGCCGAAACAACAAAGCCTGCAATTCTCATTGTTTGACAAATTCGACGAAAACGATGTTAAAAAACCCATAAACGAGCCTTTAACCGCCGAAAGCGTTGAAAACGATGACGAACCAGAAGAAAACAAAACGCCGATTGTAACGCCTGTAGAGCCTGTTAAAGAAGAACCGAAAGGCAATCGGATTTACCAAGATTACAAGTTCTATCAAAGCGAACGTCCTACGGCAGTTGTGGCTTTACGACTCGGAGATTTCTATGAAGTTTTAGGCGACAACGCCGTAATGCTCGGGAATGAAATGGAACTCACTATTACAAGCCGTGACGTTGGTTTGAAAGAACGTGTTCCGATGATTGGTTTCCCTTACCACGCCGCCGAAAGATATTTCGCTAAAATCGTCAAAAAGCACGACCTTTACATTATCGAAAACGAACGCGATACACAGTTTATTCCAAGCCTATTACATATCGATAATCGGCTTATAGACCAAGATACGGGCGAAATATTGTCCGAAGAAGAAATGCGAGAATTTGACGGTGATATATACGAACCGCAAGGCATTGACGAACCCGAAACAGTAACAAAACAATCTATTCCGAATGAGATATTCGCCCTGTTTGGGAACAAAGTTGAGGTGAGATAAAATGAAAATTGAAAAGATAAAACCTATACCGAAATACATACAGAAAAAGATTAAACTTTACGACGATCAATTAAAATCCGCGCCGTTCGGTCGAACTCGCTTTTATGCTTACTTTACTAAAAACGACGGCGAACTTGTCAAAGTTACGGTAGCCGTTCGAGAATATAAAAAACAATGGTATTGTAAGCCGGTTGTCGTTCACGGCGTTCATTCCGACAGATGCTTTGGCAAAGACATTAAATTCACCTTTATTGCAGGATATTCTGTCGGTTGGCACGAACAAGGGCTTTCAAAATATCCCGATTGGTATGAAAGCAACGACTGGGGTTGGTCGTCTGACGATTCGTTTGATCCTTATGCCCCGATAGTCAACCGCGATTATATCTTGCAGCATTTTCCCGAATATAAATACAGCGCCGTTGACAGATATACGGGCATACACGTTTTCAAATACTTACGGCTTTACGAACAGTATCCGCAAATAGAGTATCTGACTAAACTCGGATTGCATAATATCGCAATGTCAACGCAGATTTTACAGCTTTGCGGTAAGGACAAAAAGTTCTGCAAATGGCTTGCGAAAAACAGACAAGATATTGTCTTATCGGACTACTACGTTTCTTCTATCATGAAGGCTTACAAGACCGGCAAACCGATACGAGAAATCAACAATTTTGCTAAACGTAAGATAAAATTCGATCACGCCGACAAAATGGACAATGTAAAAGCACTTGTAAAAAAGGAAGTCGGCAAGTTTTTGGACTATATCGAAAGGCAAAACACAAACTTTTATTCATATAGAGATTATCTCGACGCTTGCCAATATCTCGGCTTGGATATGGACGAAGAAAAGAACCGCTATCCCCACAACTTCAAACGTTGGCACGATATACGCATAGACGAATATCGCTCCGCAAAAGCATTGAAAGACGAGCAGGAACGCAAAGAGTTTTACGAAAAATTCGCCGCCGTTGCAAGCAAATATTTAGGGCTTGAATACGATAAGAAGTCGGTCTATATAGCGATTATCGCACAAAAACCGTCCGATTTAACGCGCGAAGGCGAGTTGCTTCATCATTGCGTGGGGCGTATGGGTTACGACCAAAAGTTTGCTCGCGAAGAATCGCTTATATTCTTTATCCGAATGAAAGACGAACCCGAAAAACCGCTTGTAACGGTCGAATACTCTTTGAAAAACAAAAAGGTGCTTCAATGTTACGGCGACCACGATTCTGAACCCGACGATTGCGTTATGGAGTTCGTCAACAAGAAGTGGCTGCCTTACGCAAACAGAAAACTAAAACAAATAGCGGCGTAACCGCAAAGGAGAAACATTTATGACTAATTACTTCAGAATTACTGCTTACGAACCGAATCACGACTTTTCCATTATTCTGGATACCTACGGAATGTTTGAAAAAATATGGCAATTTTCCGCCGACCTAATCAAGCGCGGATTAAAAATACTCGAAGTGTCGAGCGACGAACAGTTTATCGACGTAAATATCGACAAACTGACCGAAGAAGAACCCGATAAGTTTATCTTGCGCGCTCATGCGGACGGCAAACCCGAATATCTCGAAAAGACAATAGGCGGCACGACCTATAAAGCCGTCAAAGTCGGCGAGAAAATCTATATTCCCAACAACTAAAAATACCTAAAAGCAAACGAAAAGCCGGGAGCAAACACTCTCGGCTTTTTTGTGCAGTTGGGTAGTGATACTAACCAACTCGATTTTATTGTTCAACTTCAAGATTTTCATACAGGAACATATCGTCATCAAGAAACTCGAGAACGGTCATTCCGAAACCATTTGCAAGCATCATTACGGTTGACAAAGTAACCGTTTTGCTTTTTCCGCTCATTATCCACTGCATATGACCGTGTTGTATGCCGGAGTTTTGTTCCAGACGATACTGTGTCATATTCTTTTCAGCGAGCAGATTTACTACTCTTTTTGCCACAGCGTCATTGACTGTCACTTTTACCACCTCCGAAAGAATACATACGGAAGAATACTTTCATAAATATTATATCCATTTCGAAATTTTTAATAAGAATGGATACTTCCCTAACATTGCTTTTAGTCGGGAATTGTGCTATAATTAAGTAAGTATACTTCCATAGTTTGAGGAGGGATAATCGTGGTAATTACGTTTTTCGGTCATTCTTCGACCATATACAGCGACATTGACGAGAAAAGACTATTAGAACAGATAGAAAAAATCACAAAAGGGAACGACGTTGATTTTTATCTTGGCGGATATGGCAATTTTGACGCTCTCGCTAAAAATTGTGCGAAACAGTATAAAATAAGTCATCCCAACGCCAAAATTATATTCGTTACCCCGTACTTGAACAAATGGCTCGACGAGCGAAAAGATTATATCGAAAAAGAATATGACGAAATACTTTATCCCGAATTAGAGCAAACGCCGTTGAAATTTGCAATATCAAAGCGTAACGAATGGATGGTTAAGCAGGCAGATTATGTTTTCGCTTACGTCAACACTCACTACGGCGGAGCATACAACGCTTTATTATATGCGGCAAAACACAACAAGCCTTATATGAACCTATATTCAGGCGATTATGAACTATATTAAACAGAAAGTCACTCGGAAGAGTGGTTTTTTAATAAAACGGTCGTAGTTTTACCTACGACCGCCCACCATTATGGTGTACCACACCCTTCATCAGTTTGGTTAAAATTATAAACTTGAAATTGCGCGCATAACTAAATCAATATCCTTATTTTCCAACTCGTGAATAATATGTAAATAAGTCTTTTGAGTGGTAGTCATACTTGAATGTCCTAAACGTCTTGCAACACTTGCGATTGTTACCCCGGCAAAAAGAAGCAATGACGCGTGTGTATGTCGTAAGCCGTGAATTGAAATTGTTGGGATATGTGCCTGTTTGCAACGACGTTTTAACACGTCATTGACAGTTGAATTATACACCTTACAAGTGATAAATAACGGCTCGTCGCCGGGTTTTTCTTTGATTAGTTCCGAAAACTGAACTACCGTCTGCCAGTCAATTTGGATTTTTCTCACCGAAGACTTATTTTTAGTTGGCAAAAAGCCGCCTTTCCCTTTATAGTCCCACGTCTTACTAATAGATAGTGTTTGATGAGAAAAATCAAAATCTCGCGGAGTAATGGCTAATGCTTCTGAAAACCGCATTCCTGTTTTTGCAACAAGCATTATTAGCCAATCCCAATTTGGTTCAGCACCCAATTCAAGACATTGAAGCAAAGAGTGTAATTCAAATTGACTTAAATATTTAGGCTTTTTATCTCGTGGCGTTTTCCCTTTAATTATTGCTTTTCTTGTAGGATCTCTCGGAATTAACCCTTCATCAACAGCATCAAGGATTGCACCTTTTAACTGATGATGGAAGTCCATTGTCGTCTGACGCTCGTGTGTCTTTGCATATTCGTTAAGTAATCGTTGATATGCAATTCGATCCATGCCGCTTAAAAGCAAGTCGGGAATCAATTTTTTAAGCCAACTTAAGGCTAAAAGATACTTATCCATTGTTACTTTACGAATTGCTCCGTCCTTATACACTTTGATCCAGCGTTCAAAATAAACCCAAAATAATTCGTTCTGCGAAATTGTGCTATTTGTTTTTTTGGTCATGATAGTCTCCTGTAATAAATATTTTTATACGCTGATGAAGGGTGATAAGGTTGTTGAGATAGTCAAAAAACTCGGCAATTTGTTTCTGTTCGGAAATCTGAAAAGGCTGTTTAATATCCATTTCTGAAATCATTTCAAGACGAACAGAATCTACAGTTGCTTTAGCTGTCATTTTCATTGCACGGTCATAAAATTTAGTCGAGAAATAGTAAAAGAAATATTTGCCCCAAATGTCCTGAAAATCCGTCATTTTATAGCATCTTTGGTGCAGATCAAACTTGCCGTTGACATAGTGAAATACTCTTCCTATATTTCCGTCTCCAATTGTTATAACCGCTTCGCAGTCATAAAGATATTTGTTGCTTCTGACAGGAATATCTGATCTGATATAAAATGGGTACTTTCCATCGTCTACCTGATCTTGAGTATTGCTTTTCCCTGTGCTAATAGAGCATAACTCTTTTGCCTTACGCTGTTCCCAAGAAATATTATTTTTAGTTTCCAAACCGCCAAATTTTATGTTCTTAAAAATGATATTTTTAGAAAAAACCTTACGCTGATGAAGGGTGATAAGGTTATTTAGTGACTCTAGCAACAATCCAATTCGCCACTGCTCGTCATCTTTGGGCAACGGAATTGGCATATCAAAAAAGAGTTCATTTTTTATAGAAAATCTATCGGACCTTGCGCCCGAATCTCCGTTAAAATACATATATGCATACCAACAAGAACTTTTGAAATACCACTCTAAAAACAATGGGTTTATACCATTAGTTCTAAAAATCGTATAAAGAGGTGACATTACGCCTTTTCGCCCTAATTTATTACGATTTATCGGTCCACAAGGTGCTGTTACTGATATTCTTGGGTTATAAATGAAATCATTTTCTTGAACAATATAATAACCATCAATTTTATCCGCTTTTGCAATATCGTGGTCAAAGAAATCACGTTGCGATACAACGCCCATTTCCGCGGAGTTTGTAAAGGTTTCTTTTATTCTGTTTTGCTTGTTCTTTTCCGTTACTTTCGCCGCCACGTTTCCCAACTTACACTGTTCCCAAGAATCAGCCCATTTTGATAAATTCCTTCTTGCAAAAGCACTCTGAACAGCGACCACTTTTTTGCAAGACTCACACTGATGAAGGGTGATAAGGTTGTCAAGTTGGCTGAAAAACAGTCCTATTTTCGATTGTTCATCTTTGTTAGGAACTGGAATTGCAATATCCATTGCTTTTGTCTTAGAAATATTGTATCTCGAAATTCCTTGTGCCAAAAGAATTAAATTTCCTCTAACAGAAGAAGAGCGCAACATAAATCCGAGATAGTAGCAATCTAATTCTATTGTCGGTCTGTATCCAAAACAAAAGCTATTTAGATAGATATTCGGCTGATTTCCCAACCAAATAGAGGACATTCCAACTTCTTCAGGTGTTTCAGATGAAGTTGTAAAAAACACATCCCCGTATTTAACTTGCGACTGCTTGCTGTCAATTTCTATCTTTTCGCATTGTTCGATAGAGGCTATCGGATTAGAAAAAACGTTCATATAAGTAACAAATTTTGCATTACCGTGACCGAAATCTTCTTTAGATTTTCCAGACAATCCCGTAAACGTTGTTCCTATATCTCCCAACTTACGCTGTTCCCAAGAATAATTCATTTGTATGCTATTATGTAGTTCAAGGAACAGTAGATATTTTTTATAAATGTAAAAACACTCACGCTGATGAAGGGTGATAAGGTTATCTATTTTTGAAAGATAATTGCCAATTTCAATTTGTTCTTCATACTTCGGGACAAGAAAAACTATATTCATCATCGTTTCTGCATTAAGTTTTGCACGCCCACATCCAACCAAAAGAGATTCTATATCTGCACGATTGATTAAATAACTAAGGAACTTATTATCAAGCAATTTAGCCTTTCCTTGTAGAACATGAGCGTGATTATTAACCCAAATACGACCTTTTACATAATTTACTGGATAATTTTTCAGGTCGTTTGCTCCATCTTCTGCAACGAGAACAAATTCGCCATCGTGCGTATAGCCACTAACATAGTCCTGAATTCCATTTGCTCCATAGTATGGCGTTATACCGTGAATACGTAAATTGGCTGCAACTGGAATTCTTAAATTATCAAATCTATCTGCTATATCATATAACTTACGCTGTTCCCAAGAAATCGGTAAAAAACTCTGCTTATTTTGTCTTGAAAATTGCAAAAAACGGCTAAAAACCTTACGCTGATGAAGGGTGATAAGGTTGTCCAAATAAGTAAAACACTCGGCAATTAATCTCGTTTCGTCTTTTTCTTTTGGTATTTGAGTCCACATTTCAGTGAGCATTTCATATGTTAAAAAAGGCAATCCACTCCCACCACGATATTTTCTTAAATCCATACTCAACAATAGATAATATCCAAACTTCGAGGAGAAAATATCGTTTTTAGGCTTAGTTATTGTGCCATTATAGGTTACGAAGTGTTTTCCGTCACCCCAAGAAACACAACCCGCATCACCCATATGTCCGATAATTATAGAGTTTTCTGCATTGAATTCTGTGTATCCTCCCTGTATACCGCCAGCACCAAACACAGGATATTGTCCGCCATTGCTCGGATTGGTATTTCCGTCGCCATAGCGAAAACTGAAAAGTTCGCCCAACTTACGCTGTTCCCAAGAATGCACAAACAAAAAGACCACAAACAGCGTTGTGGCCTTAATGTTTTTGTTGAAATTTGTGCTTTTAATGCACATTATTGTTCGTTTTGGTCCTTTTGGGCTAATTTTATAGGTCAAAACCATTGTTGATAATGAAACTACGGAGCAGATTGTCAAATTTGGAGCGAGCCTTGAAGATTGAAAGCTTTTCGCCTGTTACAGGTTCAAAAAATGTTTTGACCTTTTCCATATCGGCAGAGGCTTTCAATTTGTCGAACCGTCCGAATTCGTTGATGTTCTCCTCATTCAAGTGCAAAGACATCATTTCGCGAAGAAGGCTGTCATCTAAGCCGAATTGCTCGGAAAAACGGAAAATTTGGTCGTCTTTTGCTTGACGCATATACTCCGCAATATAGTCTTTCATTGTTTTTCCTTCTTCGGGTTCAACATTGCCCATTTGCACGTCTTTAATGAAGATATTTGCATATTTTTGTTCTTCTTCGGACAGCATTGCGAAAGATTTATATACTTCCTGAAGTGCGGAATCGACAATTTCTTGAGATTCTCCGTCACGCCCTTTCAGTTTCAGATACTTTTCAAAGCGGCTGTTGATATAATCGGCGTCTATTTTGCCTGTTCCGATTTCGGTGATATAAGAGCTTATATCGTAAGGCGGTTCTTCCGGTGGATCTGTTCCCGGACCCGGTCCGATAGGGGTTAACTCCTTGTATCTTTGGAGAAGAACATAATAGATTTCTTCCGTAATATCTACGGATAATTCGCCTTTTGCCGCCTTTTTCCAAGTAAAACCTTGAACTTTTATCATTTCAAGGTACTTATTCAAGATATTAAACAGCAAAGCAAATTTTGCCCTTACAGCCATATCTTGTGGCAAGTGCATAAAATCTTTTATGCCTTCATTGTCGTATAAATACTTGATTTCAAGATATGTATCGTTGAAAACTTTCAAGTTTTTGTCGAGTTTATCGACAAAGACCATAAATGCTTTATCGCCGGCATAAATTTTTACTGCCTCTTCGATATTCGCTTTCATCGTGTAAGGGTAACGATAATAGTAAATCGTTCCTACGGGCTTGTCCTCACCAAAGATTCTGTTCGTTCGAGAAAACGCCTGAATAATGGTTTCTTGTTGCATTATCTTGTCAAGATACAAAACGTTTACCCATTTAGAGTCGAATCCCGTCAGCATCTGATTGACGACAATCAAAATGTCAATTTGTTTGTCTGGCGTTTTTTCTATACCTTTGTAAGGGCCTTCGTGCGATAAACGTAAAGAAACGTCCGTTTTCATTTTTCCGTAAGTCGGTATGGTGTATGTTTGCCCAAACGAAGTATTGTAATCTTGTATTACTTCGGCAAGCCCTAACATCTTTTCATAACTTGTAGGAGTGTTGTTGTCGGACGGATCAACAAGCACGGTAACATTCAAGCCCGGCGCTGCCTTTTTAAGCCGCCTATAATACTCAATGGCTTCCGGTATGCTGGACGTTGCAAAAATGGAGTGGAACTTTCGTCCGTGGCTTCTGTCCGCATACTCTTCCACAATGTTATTTACCACCGCATTGATATGTTCGTCCGTCTTATATTGAGAAGAGGGAACGTTCCCCTCAATAGAAAGCATCGGGACATCATTCAAATAGTAAAAATAAGTTTTACTTTTCAACGGATCTGCTATGGCTTCTTCGGGCGTTTCCGCGTGTGCTTTTTCTAATGCCACCTGACGACGTATATCCTTTGATTTGAAAGTTTCAATCATGTATGGATCAAACGCCAAAACGTTTTTATCTCTTATACCGTCGCCAATAGTGTATCTGTGCAATTCGTTTCCGAATACATCCGCTGAAGTGCAGCCCTTTTTCGCGTTTTCTTCTTGAATAGGAGTTCCCGAAAATCCGAAAAACAAAGCATTTGGGAAGGTTTCCTTTACAACGCTCATCATATCGCCAAAAGTATCTCTATGGCACTCGTCAACGATAAAAACAATGCGCTTGTCATTGATTTTTTCTATATCGCGTTGCATGCGACGAGAGCCATCTTCAAAAATACGACTCATTTTTTGAATTGACGTAACAATCAGCGTGTCAAAAGAGGAATTGCTCAACAACTTGCCGCGCAAAATATCTGTGCTTTCGGTTTTTTGGATATCGTTTTCGTCATCGGCAAAGTCTTGATAATGTTTGTAAGATTGCTCGTCAAGTTCTTTTCTGTCAACAAGAAAGATAACCTTATCCGCGTCTTGAGACTTTGCAATCAAGTCAGCCGCCTTGAAAGAGGTCAAAGTCTTTCCGCTACCTGTTGTATGCCAAATATAGCCGCCACGCTGCTTTTTTTCGTCCCATTTGTTTTGTGCCACAACATTTGAAATTGCAGATACGGCATAATATTGGTAAGAACGCAAAACCTTTAGTATTCCGTCCTTGTTGTCGGCAACGGTATAGAAGCCTATAAGCTGGTGAGCCATAGGTATATAAAGCAGATTTTGCGTAAACTCATACCAATTCTTTATCGGCGCATTGTCAAAGTTTGCCCAATGGAAATAGAAATCCTCGTTGAATTTACCGTCGATTCCCGGGTTCGTGTAATAAACAGCATCGTCCGGAGTCATTGCAATAAAGATTTGAACAAGCGAGAAAATTCCCGTAAATATGCCTTGTTCAGAGTATTTCTTGATTTGGTTGCAGGCTTTGCTCAACGGAATGCCGCTCTTTTTCAGTTCGATATGAAAAACGGGCATACCATTGATAAGAAGCATTACGTCGCCGCGTCTGGTCGGGAAAATCGACGACGGAACGGCAAATTTAGGCTGTTCCACAATCTGATAACGACTCTTTCCGCCTGCAATTTCGTGTCTGTCGTAAATGTGCAGACTTACTTCCTTCCCCAAATGTAGTTTATCGTCGGGATTGTCGCGCTTAACGGCAACAGTTCCGCCGTTAATGAACGAGTTAAGCGAGAAAGGGGTTCGTAACGTTGTGATTTGCTCGATAATCTGAGCCATTTCGGTATCCGTTAAAGGATAATCACCAAGTTTATCCTTGTCGCGGTTGTTATTGTAGAGAATGTTTGCCCAATTCTTTATTAAGTCCGCTTCGGTAGGATATTTGATAACTTCCTTTTCCCAACCGCAACTTTTCAAGAGGGTTATAAAAGCATTCTCAAAATCTTCTTCTTTATCAAAGGTTGTTGTGTAGTTCAAACTCATAAAACACCTCTATACAAACATCTTTTCAAGTAGTGCAGACTTGATATTTTTGAGCTTTTCTAACTGTCGCTGATGAAGGGTGATAAGGTTGTCGATTTTTGAAAAATACGAGCCGATGGCTTGCTGTTCTTCTAAACAAGGTGCTGAAATATCAATTTCGTTGATTGCTGTTTTGGATAAACTCGGTACACCAGTTGACTCATCTTTCTTTTTCCAGTCGATGTTTTGAAAAATATCAAAAGCAAAATTCAGGTCAACTTTTTCTCTTGGAATGGCATAAAACAGCGTATCTACTGTCCAAAATGGGGCTTTAAGAATGTATGGTTTATCTATCGTTCCTTTTCTTCCAATACCGATAGCATCTTCATCGTAGGACAGCGCTTGATTGACACTAAGCATATATCCACCTGTCCCATAAACGGGAATGTTGCCCTCTGAAAGATGTTTATAGTCTTTGCCACTTCGTACATCGACTATATCTCCCAACTTACGCTGTTCCCAAGCGTCAGAAAATCCCTTAAAACGAATTTTCGGGACTGTCTCACCATCGGCGGGGAACATTTTTTCGAGCAAAGCCTTCTTCACAGCCACCAATTTATCATACTTACGCTGATGAAGGGTGATAAGGTTGTCCAGTTGCGATAAATAATCAGTTATTAGATTTTGTTCATTCTTATTTGTTGGAATACAAACAGGTATTTGATTTAGGTTTTTAAGGATAATTGTCGCAAATGTTCCTGTTGCCATTCTACTTTTTACTTCACGTTGAAATAGCGTAGAAGAAAGTAAATAAAACATCAATTCAACTGTAACTTGTTTTGATGGAATTATTCCCAATATTCCCTGCTTTGTAGCTACCGGAATACGATTTATAGCCACATTTCCGACTGTTGCGCCATTAGTAAAGAGAATGTTGTGTGCTGGTATCAGCCATGCAGAACTATGATTTAATCCCTCAACTGAAATATGAGATTTTGTTGAATCAATGTATTTATTTTCCGTATCTTCAATTTTTACAAACGGAATGGTGCCGTCTTTATAAAAAGAAAAATTATTAGTGTCTGGAGTTCCACCCTCAGAGGCATAACTATACAAATCTTCAAACTTACGCTGTTCCCAAGCGTCGCTAAAGCCTTTGAACCGAATGCGTGGTTTTTGCACACTTTCACTCATTTTTGCCACCTCCAAGCAGTTTTTGGAGTTCTTTGAGTCCCAACATGTCAAATTCATCGCCTTCAAGTTCGTCAATCATTTCACTGAGAGCGGTCTCAGATTCTTGAATTTCCGCCTCGATATCTATCATCCTTACGCTATACTTCTTTGTAAGTGTATCTATCTTACCTTCCAATGCACTTACGATGGAGTCGGGTAATACAGAAATAGCACTTACAATCGGCGTAACCCATTTTTCGTAGAGGATAGGAAGGGCTTCGTTAATGGAAAGTCCTTCAATTAAATCTTTTGTTTTGAGATGGAGTTCGTTGCGAAGTTTCTTTAATTCTGCGTTAAGGTTCTTTTCCTTAGTCATCAGAGAGTCAACCTTAATAAGGGTTTCTTCGATAGAACCTGCATCAGGCTTAACCTTGCCTTTCGCATAAGGCTTGATGATTTTTGCGATTTCTTTAGGAACGAACGCCGTTCCGTCTTCGTTGATAAACTCACCACGATCTTCTTCGGCAATGGATTCTAATATTTCGTCATATTCGGATTGAATTGCAGCAACTTCGCTTTCTTTTTGCGCTATTGTGTCAAGTTCGCTTTGCAAACGAAGTTTTTGAACCAACTCAAAAGGCAAGATATGACCAATCCATCCGTCTTGAACTTCTGTTTCTTTCCCGTCCTTCTTTTTGAGGACCATATTGGGATCGACTTGGGTAATAGCAGATTTTCCTTCGGTTTTTATCATTTCTAAATCGGTAGATATAGTCTGCCATTTATCGTCCAAAATCTGATATGCCTCGTATTTATCTACAAGGGGAACATTTGCAAGTCGTTCAAATATTTCATCTGCAATAAGGGTTTCTCCTTGAGCAACAATCAGGTCATCCATATTGTCGATAAGAAGTGCTTTCAGCCAATCACTCAAATTTGAAAATTCAGTAGAATAATTTGTTTTGAAAGCGACAACTTGTGCGTTTGCATCTATAACTGCTTTATTGTTATCCGTCTTTGTCGCAACGTAAGGAGTTGTGCTTTCGGTAAACAATTCTTTTTCGAGAGAAGAAAAGACATCAAGTTCGCTACCCAAAGTTTTAATCTCCGCCTTAGGAATACCGCCAAACATGGAGGCGTAAATGTCTATGCTTTCAGCCTTTTCGCTCGAATCGACGTATCTCGGAATGTTCAGATTATAATCATTACTGCGAATTTCGCTACGGGACACACGACGAGAGAAATGAGGAATTTCAAGCCTGTCGTTATATGTATCGGCGATTTTCTTAATATCTCTTGCACGAAGTTTATTATTCTTTCCTTCCTTGGCAAAACCTTTTGAGGCATCGATAATAAGAACGTCGTCATTAGTACGACCTTTTTTAAGAACCATAATGATCGTCGGAATACCCGTTCCAAAGAAAATATTGGCAGGCAAACCTATGATTGCATCGATATTATTGTTTTCAATAAGATTCTTTCTTATTTCGCCCTCATCTCCGCCACGGAACAAAACACCGTGAGGAAGAACGATTGTCATAATGCCACCGGCGCGAAGGTGATATAAATCATGCAAAAGGAATGCGTAATCCGCTTTCGTTTTTGGTGCAACGCCATAACTCATAAATCTCGGATCGTGTTCTTTGCCCGTAGGATCCCATTTTTGAGAATACGGCGGATTGCTGACAACAGCATCGAGGTTTGTCAAAGGCTCATAAGTGTTGTCTTTGTCGTTGTCGTCGAAATACGGCCAGTCATCCTCAAGAGTATCACCGCAACGGGTAACTATATTGTCAGGCAAAATTCCACGCATAACCAAATTCATACGAGTAAGGTTATATGTATTTTCTTTGAGTTCCTGTGCGTAATATTTGATTTTATTCTTATCGTTGATGTGCTTTGCCACACTTTGACCGATGTTGATTAAGAGTGAACCGGAACCACTTGTCGGATCGTAAATTTTGATTTCTTCACAGTCTTGCAAATGATGGGCGATGATTTCACTCATAAGAACGGAAACTTCGTGGGGAGTATAGAATTCACCGGCTTTTTTACCTGCATTTGCCGCGAAATTGCTTATCAAGTATTCATAAATGAACCCAAGAACATCATAACCCTGTTTGTTATCCATAGGAATGATGTCGATAAGGTGAATCAATTCTCTGACGGCTTTTGTTTGTGCGTTGGCATTTTCGCCGAGTTTGGAAAGACCTGTTTCAAGCGTTAAGAATATTTTGTTGAATACTTTTGTATGAGTGGGATTGATAAGTCTGTTAAATGCCGATAATGCGTCACGAACGTTTCCGACATTGAAATCCGAACCCATGCCAAGCCAAGTGGAGAAAAGATTTTTGTATTCAATGAAATAACCGAGATTGCTCTGAATGGATTTAACGGTTTCAGCATCTTCTTCGGTCAGCGTCTTAATATCTTCCTCGGTTGCGCCTTCTTTTTTCAAATATGTTTCTTCCTGCTCCGAAAGGAACTTATAAAAGATGAAACCGAGAATATAGTCCTTATATTCGCTCGCTTCTATTTTGGAACGCATTTCGTTTGCGGCTGCCCAAATTTTAGATGCCAGTTGTTGCTTGTTCATAATTATTTCTCCTCAAAAGTGATTCCGTTGTTTTTGCAGTAGTCATAAAACTTCCGTTGGAGTGCATAGGTAGGTTTGCGAACACCTAACTCCCAACGATTTAATGAAGAATGTGCGACACCAATTGCGGCTGCGAATTCCTGTTGGCTCATGTGTACTGTTTCTCTGGCGTGTTTGATTTGATCCTTAAATTCCATAAAGTTCAACCTCTTTGCAAGGACGTTGCAACTATTATAGCACTTTTTGCAGAAAAAATCAATCCGTATTATGGGTGCAAATCAAAGATTTGATTTCTAATACTTATATTATCAATTACTGTGTCCCCAAAACGGGACAAAGAGGATTGTTTTTCAATAATAACACGAATAATATGCCAACTGTGTGTCATAATTTATAAATTTTCCACGCCCTTTTTTACCCCACCTAAAACCATTCTTTAACCCCCTAATGGCTGTGTGGCGTGTGCTTGTCTTGAACAAGTGGCGTCGCTTCGCTCCGCCAGACAAGCACACGCCACACGAACTAAACTCACTAAACTATACTCGGAAAATAAAGGCACGAACGGAAGGCGAGGCAGCCGCTAAACCGCTTGCTGTCCTTCGCCTTTAACCGTCGTGCGTGACATTTATTTTTAAGCCTTGTATTACGTTTATTTTCATTAGTTTACTTTGCGCATTTGTGCTATTACTTCGGGCGAAACTTTGCCCATATAGCAGCCTTCGTCCCAACACGTAAAGTCGTCGAAAAGCAACAACTTTTTATCTTCCATTCCGATAGGTCCGGCAATATCTTCGTCCATAATATCCGAGATAAAAAACTGCGGTAGTCCCTTGGAGTAAACAAGCCTTTCGCCCGTTTTTTCCATATACTTCATAATGTATCTCATCATTTCGGACAAATCCGACTCTGTATTTATTTCTTCAAAGTCAGAACGACCGAAACGGGAGTTAAAGTATGGATTTTGATACGTTATCTGCCGTCTTTGCGTTCTTAGGTTGTAATCGTTAATGGGAACGTTTTCGGGAATAGTGCCTTCCGGTATGTAAAAAACGCCGTGAAAGTGCAGCCTTTTCTTCTCCGGCGAACGCTCCCAAACGCCTATGTATTTCCAGCCTTTGCGAGAGCAAAAATGACTAAGACAACTTTTCAAAGACTTGCGGAAAGATTCTTCGGTATGCTTCTTGCTGTCATAGGTGAAAGTGCAAAAATAGTTGAACTTTTGCAAGTGAATTTTTCGCCATAATCGTATGCGCCTGCATATCAGATTCCGTAGTTTTCGCTCAAGGTTTTTCGTAACGTATTCCTCGGTTCTTTCCTTGTTGGGAAAGTGTTCGATCATACCGTTTACAATAACCCTTTTACGTTCGCCTTTTCGCATTTCCTTGGACTTTTCGTATAGTTCTTCAAAGAGTTCTTTTCTCGTCATTTCACGCGTCGTCGGTTGAGAAGAAGGCGGCTCTGTCGTCCTTTCTTCCCTTGTTTCTTCCGCAAGCTGTTGAGTTGACTCAACTTCCGTTTCAGACGGCTCGGAAAAGGGCTTCTCGCCGTTTTCTTCTTCAACCTTATCTACGACGACAATCTTTTCTTCTAACGGTTTAAGACGCCGTTTTGTCGGTCTGGTAGTGTGAGGGATTGCTATGTAATGCGATCCGTCAAAGTAAACCTTGGTTTCGCCGTATGGCATTTTGACCTCCTTTTTGTAAAAGAGATGCCGACGCCATTTTAATTACGTTGTCGCAGAACTCTATTCGGTGTCGGCATTCTTATACAATGCGTTAATAAAATAACTGTTCTGCATTTTCAGCTCCGTTACGGTTGCTTTTTCGGTTTGATATTCCATATAGTCGTTCAGTCCTATTTTTGTGTTTTTTGCTATATCGTTGAAGTAGTCCGAGAAACAGTCGGTAGAAAACCTTTGACTGTAAATCTTCTTGTGCATAAGATAATACTTTTTCTTTTCCGTTTTGCCGTCCATCGTTCCGCGTTCTTTCTCGATATTCGATATGCTGTAACCGTAGTTGTTGTAAGCAATCACGGTGCGTTTGTAGAAAAAAGCAGTCACTTTTTTCAATAAGTAAATAAGCAACGTGTTGTCACCACGATTAAAGCGAAAGTCGGCGTATAGGTTGATAAACCAATTAAAAAGCCACTCATTGAGCATTTCTTCAATGGTGAAAAACGGCAAGGCAAGACGAGTATTTCCCGACGATACGATATGCACTATATCGCAAAGTTCTCTTGCGTCCGCACCCCACGAAGAAGGTCGTTGCTCATCCGTGAAAACCTTTATAAACGGGTAATTGTCTATCGTTGCCGAGTGCCTGCACATTTTCAGCCAAGAGTTAAACAAGTCGTTTTTTTGGTTGGTTTCTTCCGTGCCTTTCTTCACTTCTTTCAGCTCGAGATTGTTACCGCGCTCTTTACCTACTTCGGTAATTGCCACCACTCCAAACTCAAAACTTCCGGCGTTTGGGTTATTCTCCAAAACTTTCTTGCCGAGCCTTAAAACGTCGAAGTCGAGAATATGGGCGTGCCTTGACGGTCGGGGAGTCTTCGAGAAGAAATCCGTATTCCAAACAGGAAAGTTTCCGCCGTCTATAAGTCGATTATCTTCACGAATCGAATAATTCGCAACAATCAGACTGCTTTGAATTACGTAGACGAAATACAGTTGAGCATAGGTCGAAAGCACGTCGAAAATGTAACTCGTTTTCAGTCCGTCTCGGTAGTAAAGCCCGTATCGCTTGCTGTCGTAGCCGTAAAGTTGCAAACTGTCATCGTGGTGTTTTTCGTATCGACTGCGTTTGAGTTTTACCCACTCTTTAACAGTCGCGAGATTATACACCGTGCCGTGTTCCATACATTTACGAAGTTCCATTTCAAAGGCTATCCACCCAAAATTAGGGAACTTCATATCAGTTTCCTGCAACTTTCCGTAAGCGACGTTTCGGAACATTATTTCTTGCGATAAGGTCATATCCGTAATGATAGTGGTCTTCTTTTTGCCCATACTTCCGCACGTCATCGATACAATAGGAAGATCGTTTATAAACCCGCGGTTCGAGTTCTCCATTCGGCGTAGTTTTGCAAGCGCGAGATTTCTTCTCCACCGCTCGAATAAAAGCCAAATAAAAATGAGAATTACCCAAAAGGGGACATTTTTTATTACGACCTGTAAGTCTATGACCAGCTTGACAAACTGCGTGTAAATCGAGCCAAAATCAAAGGATACGGCGAAGTAAAAATAGTAAGCGAAAAACTCTATGATTATCGTTGCGAAATTCAGGTTGAAAACCCAAATTACCAGCCAGATAATCCATATAAAACTATGCCCTTTTACAAACGCCGCATACTGCCGGACGAATCGTTTCAACGGCTCGGTCGTATACCTTGTAACCGTCTTGTAAACGCGTAGCGGAAGTGTGTCTATATTGTGCTTTGTGTTGTGCTTTTTATAGAGCGTTTTAAGTGCTATCAATAACGCTAAAATACACGGCAGAACGATGATGATTATCTTGGATATTTTCCCTGTCTTTTGCCCCGTTTCGCTAAGCCACGAAAAGAAGTTTTCTTTGCTTATAAACAGTCTGAAAAAGGATATGCAATTTGCCTTGAACGTTTCAAAATCCGCAGGCAAAATTACGTCCCAATTCAGCACCTTTGAACGCTCCGCAACGGACGGAATAACATCGACGGGAAAACCGAATAATACGCAGAAATAATACTTAAAACTGCCGTATAGGTCGATTAAACCCTCGAATATGCGACAATAGGCAACTCTGAACACGAACGCTCCGAGCAAAAAAAATGCCATCGTAAGGGCTACCGTGAGCGCAATATTAAGTCGTTTTTGCAATCTCATAAAGCACCTCCGAAATTGTATTTTCGGGCGGTATTTGCCTCGCCGTATAAACGATATAACTGACCGCCAGAATGGTTATGAATAGCAGTAAAACCGCTATAATTCTTTTTAGTGTTTTCATATTGAAATTCTCCTGTTTTTTATAGGTATAATTAACGCCGACGAACCATACGATCCGCCGGCGTCTTTTTGTTAGATTTTACTTACCGCTTGTGTTCCACCGGTCGGCAAATTCTTTTCTGACACGCTTCTCTGCGCGCCGTCGTTTCGTGGATTTTACAGCCGCCGAAATACCTTTGAACGGCAGCGAAATTATCCATACGATTGCTTGCAGAACATACGGCAAAATCGGGGCGAGAAGTATGATTAAAAGTATGAGCATCAAGAGATACAAAATCATCTTTCCGCGCTTATTCAGACTTATGTCGATGTCCGTTTCGTTGGACGGATCTTTGCTGCCCGATTGCTTGTTGTCTATAACGCCCAAGTTGTAGGTTATGCCGTCCGTTTCAAACTTCAATCGAAGTATGGTAACGTCGCCCACAATGGTGGAAAAAGTGCCATAAGTGCCTTGTCCCGACCAAAGCGTATAGTCCGTTTCGGTAAAGCGGAGAACCCACTTTTTGCCTTTAAGTTCGTTAAGAGCGGCGTCGGTAAGTTTGGACGAAATTTTCACGTCGATTACCGCGCCCGAAAAGATTTGTTCGCGGTCTTCGTTCTTTATAAAATCGTCAACCGTCTGAATCCTGTCCCACTTATACGTTCCGGCAAACCAGCCACCGCCTGTATGTTCGACCTTATCGGTATATTTGAGATAGGCGTAGTTGTCGGCTTTCTTGCCGAACGTTTCGTTTTCTCCGACAAATGCCGCCCACGATGAAGAATATTCCTGCGTTGTGTAATACACGTCGGCTTCAAGAAGTTTGTCCATAGGCTTATTTGTGTTGAACGCCACGAAATGGCTGTCGCATGCGCCTACATACAGTTTGAACCCGTCAGGATAACGAACGAAACCTACAAACTTATCCGTAACGACGATTGTTTCGATATCCACGCAATTTACATACGGCTTGCCGTTTATCTCGCCGAAACAATACTGCTTATTGACCGCGTAATTGACTTCGGTAACGGTATTTCCGCCGCTTGCCTGTTTATCTATACTTTCGTCGAACGGGCGGTAAATTGAACTTATGGCGTAATATCTCACGCTTTCGTCTTTCACCGTAAGCCCCGAAACTTTGTATTTATAAAACACGCCGTTTGAATTGAGCAATTCGAGTTTGTAATTCAGATACGAAATCGAATCGTTTATCGTGGTCGAAATGTTTATAGACGACGCTTTGAAGTCTTTGGCTTTTCCGCTCGGCTGATAGACGTAAACGAAAAGTTCCTTATTTACGCTCTCGGCAAGTTGAATGATTTTCAACGAATAATCGTCTGTTTTGGTCGGATAGTTTTCCGGCTTAAACGACGTATCCTTTTTCAAATCGTCCATTACTCCCGAATAAGTTATGCTTTCCGCTCTGGCAAAGACGGGTGTCTGCACCGTAGTTATTACAGTGCAGAACACCGCAATGAAAGCGAGTAGCATACACGCAATTCTCGTTTTCATCGTCCTTGTCAAAACTCGATCACCTCCTTGTCGAACGTGATACCCGTAACCCTGCGTTCAAGCGCGAAATTGAGTTTTACGCTCGATTCGCCGTTATACGAGGTAACAATAACCGTGAACATATCGTTGTAACCTTTGCTTTCGCAAGCAACTTCACTTTCGGGATAAACCGCTCTGAGTATTTCGAGCGGTGTTCCGCCTTTGGGAACGACTGTGAAAGATTGTTCCCGCTTGTCGATTACAAAACCGTTTGTAAGGTCTTTTTCGTCGCCGAAGAAACGCGTTTCGCCGTCAACAGAGAAGTCGAAATCTTCGTCCGTCTTGTTCGGAATGATTTTTACGGAATAACCTTTCGTTTCGTTTTTATTGAACGCAAAAGTGTATTTCACGTCCACTTTCAAAGGCTCGCTCGGCGTAACGACGTAACCGTCCTCCGAAGTCATAACGTCTTTGCCGTTTACCGAAACGTAGAAAGTTTTGAAGTCGGTTGTGAACCCGTTTGTGAAGTAGGCGAAAACGCCGATGACGGCTACGATAACAAGCAATATGACTATGTATGAAACAACTTGTCCTATTTTAGATTTTGTCATTGATAGCCTCCTTGATTGTTATTTTCGGGTTAAAACGAATACACGGTGTCCGACAGCGAAATGCTCGTAACGGTGGACTGAATGTCGATATGAAGAAGGGATTCTTCGCCGCTGACTTTATCTCTTACGAGAACATACCAGATACAATTATCCGGTTTCCCGCCGGCACGCGGATCGGTGTACGTTCCCTTGTAGGTAAAACGATATCCGGTTCGGGGATAAGGCGTTGCATAGGACGATTCGGACTTGATTGCCTTAATCGTAAGTTTGTTACCGCTTATGGACGCCGTGAAGAAATCTTCGGGCTTGATGGTAAGGGTTAAATCGTTTCCGAGAACTTCGTCTTTATACTTGTAAACGCCTTCTTCGAGGTTGAATACGACTTCCGACGTCGAACTTACGCTGCCGTTTACGATATACTGTTTAGTCAACGTAAATCTGCCTTGACCTTTAACCTTTACGATTTCGAAGTCGCCGTATTTAGAACCGACCGCTCCGAGAGTGTTTTTAAGGTTAAGGGTGATTTCGTTCGTCGTGCCTGCTGTAAGATTGACCGTGCCGGTGTTTGTGATTTCCTTGCCGTTATGGATAAAGGAGAGCGATTCGGGCTTGCCGTCATACATAATAAGGCAGGTTGCCGTGAAACCGCCGACTCTGGTTGTTGCGGTGACGTATGCGCTGCCGCCTTCAAAACCTTTAAGAGCGGTTATAGTTGCGGTAAGCGAGCCGTCGCTTTCGGGCGTAAGCGTAAGATATTCGCTTATGTCCTTGCCCTCGATAGGCGTGCACCATTTGATAGACCAGTCAACCGATTTGTCGGGTGCGTCCACGGGCATAACGGTTGCGGTTATCTTTTTCGACACGGTTTGCTGACCGTTTGCCGCCGCTACCGCATAACTCGGACTCATTCTGAGCGAAACAAGACCGGGGTTTTCGTTGTCCGAAGGGATTTCGGCAGGCTGTTCGATTACGTCCGAAACGGTATCGTTTGCCTTTGCCTCGACGGGCTTGTTCTGAATTGCTATTGCAAGCGAAGTGATTACGCCCGCAAGGATAAGAACGATTGCCGTAAACACGGCTATCCATCTGATTTTATTGCTTTTTTCGTTATACATTTTTTACCTCCTGTTAAAACGTGATGGTTGTCTTGCTCGGCGAGACTTTGCTTACTTCTTCGCCGATAAAGAACTTGTATTGCGCGGAAAATCCGAGCGTTTTGTGCTTGACCGTTACAAGGAAATACGGTTTATTTCCGTCGGAATCGGTGTTGATTGAATACAACTTATTAGTGTAAGTAGTTGTTTCGCCGTTGCCTTCGACTATTTTTGTTTCCTTGGATTCGTAATAATCGTAAAGTGACCTTGTTACGTTAATCGAAAGCGTATTGCCGGAAGTCGAACAAGTTACGAACTCTTTTGCAATTTTATTGAAATCTACAATGTTACTGTGAGAACTCCAACCTGCGCCCCTGCCTGATTGAGAATAAGAGCCGCAAGTAACAGATCCTACTCCCGTAACGGTTACGGTAAAGTCATTGAAATTACTACCTACGCTATGAAAAATGTTATCCATTGCGAGATTAAGAGAGTAAGACTTACCGACATAAAGCAAATCCACGGAATCTTTGCCGAGATTGTATTTCGTAACGCCCGTAGGAGCGGTGATAGACATACTTGACGGCACGCCTTCATAGACGATATCGACAGTTCCGGTTTTACCGCCTTGTCTTGTGGTGCAAGTAAGAATTGCCTTGCTGCCTTTGAAAGACTTGTAGCAGTTGACCGTTGCCGTAAGATTACCTTGCGAATCGTCCGTCACCTTGATATAGTCCGAAATGTTCTTGTCTTTGAGCGGAGCGTCGTTTGCCCATGCGACAGACCAAGTAACGTATTTATCCACGACGGTAGACGGCGTAATGGTTGCCGTAACCGTTTGAGATACGTATTGCTGTGTATTGTCCGCAGCGAGAGCAGGCGATTTCACGCTCATAAGTTTGGGTTGTCCGAGAGTGAGAACTACCGCCGCGTTGGATTCGTCGGGCGATTCCTGTTGCGTTTCGTTCTCTTGCGGTTTGATGGGAGTGGGTTTGTCAAGCGCCAGAATAAGTGCCGCAACAACGCCTGCCATAAGCACGATAATGAGCGTAAAGGCGATTATCCACTTAACCGCATCGGATTTTTTGTGTTGATTGAATTTTTGATACATAGTGTTTTTTACCTCCGAAATTTAGATTTTTGGGTGTAAAAAACTACGGCTTACCTAAGCAAACCGTAGTTCTCTACAAGGGGAATGCTTATCTCAAAAGCATATTCATGAAACTCTTGTCCGACGTTCTCGCAGGCTTAATCGGGCATTCGTAAACAGTTCCGTCTTCGTCGTAAGAACGAACGGCGTAAGTATTGCCTTTCACTACCTTGCCATGATCGTCTTTCATTTCGTAAGGAACGACGACGAGTTCCGCTTCCATAGCGTCACCGAAAACTACGTCAAGAACGTTGTAGCCGTTTTTGTCGGTGTCTTTGTTGGGCGGTGCGACCTGAATTTTGATTTCCTTGCCGCGAACTACACCTTTAATGAAGTAGGAGTAGTATTCCTTACCGTGACTTTCAAAAGTTTCTCTTTCAACCATAATGTTGTTAGCCATTACCTTTCACCTCCTTAATTTTTCTTCCCGATAGTGCGGGAGATTTTCTTTGCTTCGGCTTTGGATTTGCCTTCGCCGAGTGCCTTCTTGTATTTGAACAAGCCGGCGTGATCGGACTGTGCCTGAAGATAACCGGAGCGAAGACCTGCTTCGTAATCGGTCAGTTCCTTACCTACTTTCGGCCCGTGTTCGTGAACTTTGTTTTTGCGTTCGGATGCGTAGCCCTTCGCTCTTTTGGAAGGCACGCTCCATCTGCGTTCGTTGTTATTTTTGTTTGCCATAATGTGTTTTACTCCTTTACCCGTGTAGCCGTTAGCTCAGCATAGAATTTTGATTTTTTGTTGCCCGTGTTGCCGTTAGCCAAGCGAAAAATTTTGATATTAAGTTGTAGGTTTGCAAGCCGTTTTCTCTTTGTTGAAACATTCCGTTTCGTGCGACTTTTACTTTGGAAGGTGGCCACCTTTATCTTTCGAATGTCCGCATAAAACAGTCGGTTTTCTTTGCCGAAAATAGACTTGCTTTTATATTTCCATAGAGAACGCGAATTCTCTTAATGGACGATTGAATGTAACTGAAACGACAGTTAAAGTGCCGTTATAGGTTGATTAAACGCACATTTATGTGATTTTTTAATCAATATAAGTCCTTAAATATGTGCGTGTTTTGATACGTTTACCGTCAAGATTGTTTCTTGATTGAAACACGAACTCATAGTCGATGTCGCGCTCGGAAGTTCTGAAATAATAGGTATCGTCGCTTACAGAATGAACGTCTCCGCGATTGTTGGAACAGAGTGAAATTTTCTGCTTGACGATATAGTCCGGGGTGCGATAAACGTTGTCTGCGTTTTGAAGAAAATCAATATCGCAAACGGGTTTTACAACAGCGTGTTTTGACATATTTTTTACTCCTTTGCCCGTAACCTGATAGCACAGTGATTTTGTTATTTCAACGCCGACTGCAAGAAATAAATCAATTTGTTGTTGAGTTCCTTCATATAGTCGGTGGTGAGTTGCCATTCTTCGGCAAGAACCGCTTGCGTATTGTTGTCAATATACAGCGACACATAAAGGATATAGAGCCTTGCAGGAGCGTTTTGCATTGCCGTATTGTATCGTTCGACTTTCTGAACGATTGCAAGCGGCTTGACAGTTTTGGAACTTCTGTCGAACAGTTCTTTCATTGAGTAGTAGTAACGAATTTCTTTTAAGTCGTTTCGGACCTGAACCGTGGTAAGCATTTTTAACACCTCCTATTTTTTGTTTTTTCTGCCGAACTTCTTGATGATTGCGAGCATTGTTTTCTTTTGGTTTTCGTCGCAATTTCCGAGCATCGTTACCAATAACTCCTGCTGTTCGTCTGACAGATACTGCTTTCCAAGATAGTAATCATCTTCGACAAAAACTCCGCTATCGTGCCGGCCCGCAGCGGTGTATATCGGGTAAGAAATCGAGAGTTCGAGAACGTCACGAATAATTGTTTTCCTGCTTACGCCGAGTTCAAATGCGAGATTGTCCATCTTTTCGTGACGACGTTCGCAAATAATCTCTAAAAGCGCTTGGCGACGTTCCGTTGCTCTCAATTTTCTCACCTCCTTTGCCTTCGATGGCCTTATTTTCGCAGTCAACTGGGACACCTTTTGTCCCAATTAAAAAAGTTTTTGATATTTTTTTGGATTTTTTGAAATAAAAAAAGTGCCTTGACAAACAGGAACCTCTAAAAAATGAGATTCGCTGTTCGCCAAGACACTTTTAAGCCTTGTATTTTACCTGATAGGTAAGTTACGAACACTTACACATAAAGTATTTAAGCCGGATTTACCTACTTTCGCTATTCCAGAACGACCGGGATTTGCTTTATGCACGCTACAATATTAAGTTAGTCCATCTTGATTTTAATCAGGATTTCTTTGTTATGCTGTTTACTGAATATCTTCGCTTTACAGCGATGACAAACAACAAGGATTGCGCCGTCTTTTCGTTGATAGCCCGTAGTCTTTTTATGACAACAAGGACATACGAAAGGAACAGGGTTAGAACTCGTCTCCAAAATTCAACCTCCTTTCCCCATGACACACAAAGAGTTGTATTTAACCCACTGCATTGATAGGGTTGGGAAATCCCATATCGCAGGAAGATTATCTTTTGTGCCTAAATATGAATAGTAACGGATAAGACGGGGCTCTCTTACTTTGCCACTATGCAGATTTCGTAAATATCGTCAAAGAAGATTTTCTCTTGTCCTATTATCAAATAATGATAAGGGAAATTGATGCACAGGACAAGACCTTCTTCTTCGTAGTAATGACCGCACGAATAAAATTCAACTTTAACGGTCGTTCCTTTGTTAATTTTACATAGAACGGAAGAAATCTCTTCTTGTCGTTCTTCGGAAAGTTCTTTGCGTTCAATGCGAGAACGCTTTTCTATACGGCTTTGAATTTCTTCCGACAGACCTTTCAAAGCATCGAATGGAAGAAACTGTGCCGCTCTATTTACGTCATCAAATTTCTTCGCCGCCATTATGTCCTCCGATTAGTTTATTTCTCGTAATTTGTGTTGCGCCGTCCGCTAAATCGAAACCGCGTAACATTGCATTTTTACCAAACTTGTCTTTTATGGCAAGAACGGTATTTTCAAGCCTGCGTTCTCTCTCTATTGCTTCAAAGTCTGTAAAAAGGTCATATCCTTCGGCAGACTCGTCGGCAAGTCCACTGAAACTTATTCCTAAACGCCTTATCAGGTATCCGTTGACAGTATTTTCTTCATAAAGCCTGTTTACATATTCCTTGATGTGTGAATATAGGTTAGTTGCATTCGCCATTTTAATTGTCCCGCCGGTAGCAGGTATAACATCTTTTGAATATCCGACCATTATACCGACGTGGCTTGCAATTAAATGTTCACGAAGTAATCTTTGGCATCCGTTCAACGCCATTTCCTGCAAGACGAGCAGGGCTTTATCGTAATTATAGTCACTGAAAAGAATTTGAGAGTTAGAAATAGATTTAGATTTGCTTTTATAACTCTTAATGTCCGTTATCGTGCAAGACTCTTTACCGTTTGCGTGATCTATTATAATTTTTGCGTTCTTACCAAAGAGCCGATACATTAAATCTTCTGGCGCATCGGCAATGCCTTTCATATCATAAATGCCGTATCTTGCAAGCCTTGTCGCAATGCCGGTTGCAATATTCCAAAAATCGGTTATCGGTCTATGATGCCATAGCGTTTCTTTGAATGTTTCTTCTGTTAATTCTCCAATATGGTCTTTGCAATGCTTAGCCGTAATATCAAGAGCGATTTTCGCGAGATAAAGATTTGAGCCTATTCCGCAAGTTGCCGGAATATGAGTTCTGACGGCTATTTCATTGATTAGTTTCTTCGCAAGATCTTTTGCTGAAAGATGATAAATCGGCAAATAGTCCGTAACGTCAATAAACGCCTCGTCAATAGAGTATTGATGGATGTCGTCTTGTGAGAAATAATCAAGATAAATCTCAAAAATATCGGCACAATATTTTATGTATAAACTCATTCGCGGCATCGCGATTATGTAGTCCATATTTTGTGGGATTTCAAATAAACGACAACGATTTTTTACACCCAACGACTTCATCTTGGGAGATATTGCAAGAGTGATTGCTCCTTTCCCGCGTGTCTCATCCGCAACAACAAGATTTGTTTCAAACGGACTCAAATGACGTTCTGCACACTCAACCGATGCGTAGAACGATTTCATATCTATACAAACATAAGTCCGTTGTTTTTCCATACTCCTATTTTGCGTCCTTTAGTATTTTCACCGCAATGCCTTGAATGGCTACTTCATCAAAATACATATCTTTCATTTCGTCGTTTTCCGGGTGCAAGCGAACTTTGTGACGCCTTCTATCAATATAATAACGTTTCAAAGTTGCCTCATTTTCAATAAGAGCAACGACAATTTGACCTTCTTCCGCCGTGTCCTGTTGACGAACAATAACTAAATCGCCGTCCTCGATACCTGCATTTATCATACTTTCGCCTTTCGCACGAAGAATAAAGAATTTTCCGCTACCCAAGAGTTCACGAGAAAACGTAACGAAACATTCTATATTTTCTTCCGCAAGAATAGGAGTTCCGCAGGCAACTTCACCGACGATAGGCAACCGATTATGACTGCAAAGAGAATTTACGATTTCCTTTGTTTGCAAGTCGCCATATCTTCCGTTCTTTTCAAGGTCGCCACGCTTTATAAGCTCGTCCACATATCTATATGTTTGAGGAACGGACAAGCCGACTTCGGCTGCGATTTGTTGAAAAGTCGGATATATGCCACTTTCAAAGTAGCAATCGTTTATCAACTTCAATATGTTATTGAGAGTTTGTTCGTTTTTGCTTCTCATAGGTGTCTCCTTTTATCTAAACGAGTTTCGTTTCTCATTTAGGTGTTTTTATTATATCCAAACATAACTCAAAAGTCAAGGGGATAAAGTGATAAAACGAAAAAATTTTAAGAATGCTAAAAACTTCCAATTTGGGTGTTTGATTGTAACATTATCCGCAAATTCCTTTTGTCTTTCGGGGGTATAGCCTAATCGCCTGCATCGACTGGTCAAGGCTCACAAAAAATAATCCGATTTCAAAGGTAAAAACATCTTAACATACAATTGATGACAACCGTATGGCATATTTTGAAGAAAAAATAAAAACTATCACTATGCTATTTTTTGCTCGTCGCTCCGCTTTTTCCTTGACAAGTCGCTGCATTCGATTATTCTCGCCCCCTGTCGAAAGACAAAATGAAAAATGCAAGGTGGTGATTCTGCACGAACCATTGTTCAGCCCTTCGGATGCCATTGTCGGCGTCTCGCCCGAGGGGTGTTTATCCATTGAAAGTGGAAAAAATGCCTTGAAAGTAGACTTTCAACCATTCACACTTTTTTCTCGAAGTGTGCTAACGTTGATTCAGAAGTTAGCGAGCGATATGGAAATCATCGTCCGATAGACTTCAATTCAACAAAAGGAGGTTCAAGGCAAATGTTAAGAAGCATCAAAAAAGCATTCGATATAATCAAAGCCGAAGACGCAGAAACTGCCATCACTGTTCACACTATCCGAACTTGGTGTAAACAAGGCAAAATTAAGTGTCTGACTGCCGGCAACAAGGTTCTTGTTGATATGCAAAGCCTCTTGGATTATATCGCAATCAAAACAGACAATACGGAGGTATAAAATGGCATACTACAAAATCACAACAGACAAAAAAGGAAATCTCAAAGCAAAAATTCAAGTTTACGGAAACGATCTCGATTCAGGTGGCAAAAGATTGTATACAAAAACAGTCTATAACACCGACGGTCTGACTGAATCGAAATTCAAAAAACACGTAGATAGAATGAGCGTGGAATTTGAGGCAAGTATCGAAGATTCATATCGTTCGGGAGCAACAAGCGTTATGAACGGTGTTCTGACGTTTTCACAACTCTCGAACGAATGGATAATTGCGCTTGAAAACAACTTGTCAGAAAGCTATTATTTGCGCGCAGTCGAAGTAAAAGAAAAATTCGAGGCGTATTTGAAAGAGCAAAAACTCTATAATCGCCCTATTTCAGACATTAAGGTTCGCGACGTGCAAATGTTTCTCAATTCATTTATGACGAAAAAACCTGAATTTACGGGTATGGTTCAACTCAAAGAGCCTTTGCCTAAGAAAGTAAGTTTTCGTGAATTGGATAGAGAAAACATCATTCCACGCAGCACCTCTTACTACCTAAACCATCGCGAAGGACGAATTTCAAAAGCGGTCGCAACGAAAATTTGCGAATACTACAACTTGGAGTTTGATGATTATTTCGACGAAATCGTCAAAATCAAACAATATTCGCAAGAAACTATCAAGGGTTACAGACGAGTTCTAAGAACTATCTTTAACGAGGCTGTGCGCTTTGAATGGATAACGAAAAATCCCGTTTGCGGAACAAAAGTCAGTGCCGGTAACAGCAATACGTCCTTAAGACCTGTTACGGAAAAAGCGGTATTTTCAATCGCTGAAACAAAGGAATTTCTTAAGGCGGTAGATTCTCTCGGAGAAGAACATATTAACAACAAAATTATGATTAAGCTTATGCTTTTAACGGGTATAAGAAACGCAGAATTACACGGTTTGCGTTGGAGCGACATTGATTTTGAAAAGAAATTGATTCACATCAAACGCAACCGACTGTATTCAAAAAGGCTTGGCACTTACGAAAAGTGTCCGAAAACAAAGACTTCCGAGAGAGATATTCCGCTTTCAGACGGACTTATTGCCGATTTGAAAGTATATATGGATTGGTTTCGCTTGGCTGACGACGACTTTGACAACAAATTGGACAACTATTATCTTGCAGTAAACATTATGCGAGAACCGGAGTCCGTTCATCATATAGGCTCATGGCTTAAGAAATTCGAGGAAAGAAACGGTTTCAAAGCCGTAACTTGTCACGGACTTCGACATACCTATTGTAGTATGTTGCTCTCTCAAAACGTGCCCATTCAGACCGTTAGTAAGTATATGGGACATAGCGACTCGAGCATAACTCTACAGGTTTATAGCCACTTCATACCAGACACGCAAGAAAAGGTTGTAAACGCAATCAATCTTATAGAAAGTGAGGAATAAAATGTACATACCACGATTAAGAAGAATAAACGACGTTCTCGCAGAAATGAAGAAACGCGATCCCAAAACAGCATTAAAATGGCGAACCGTTCAATATATGATAAAACAAGGTGCTATTACGTCCATTAAATTTGGCGACGCTTGGCTTATCAATATTGACGAACTCTACAACTACTTCACAAAGGCAGGCAAAAATGAATAAATTAGTAACAAGCGGATATATAGCAAAGCTATTCAAGCAAGCCGATAAGAACACAATTATCCGACGACCGAATTTGCGACGTTTTGCAGAACAAAATGACGTCGAATACTATGTTCACGATACTGCTTGGCTTATAAACTTTGATGATTTTATGAGTAAAATAAACCCGCAAGGCGAACAAGTTAAGTGCGAAATGCCTCTTCTAAGGAATAAGCACGACTCACTTATTCGTTTTAATCGGACTCATAAATATGCCGTTGATAAGCATACAATCGACAGATGCACAGCATCGGATAACGTATCCAAGTTTCTGCACGGAAGAATATGGATTATAAACTACCGCGAATTGGAAAAAGAGATCGAACGTAGAGTCGAAGAAGGCTCAGAAAAGAAACGCGAAAAATTATGAAACAGACATTATAATAGCCGAGGGTATTGAAGCTCTCGGCTATTTTTATGTTGGGCATAAATAAAAGGAATCGTATCGGTCGATGCGATTCCTAACGGAAGTGGCGTCGGATCCCGGGCTCGAACCGGGGGCCTTGCGCTTAGGAGGCGCACGCTCATATCCAACTGAGCTAATCCGACAGATACATTATATTTTACTCAATTTGCCTGAAAAATCAATGGTTTGAAGTTCATCAAACAAAAGATATTTAACGTTCTGAAAGACAGTTTTAGCATTGAAAACTATGCCAAAACTATGCCAAAACACCACTCAGCACAATATATTGACTTAAAATTGTCGTCGAAACACAATATATTGTGGTTTTTATAGGCTAAATCCGCACCTTAGGAGGGGTTTATTATATCCATTTAACTACGGAAGCGTTTTATAAGTTGCAAAAAAGATTTTATCGTTTTGCAACTTGTTTGTCAAGGAATCGACGGGCGAAAAGCCCTTGCGTTTTCTTATTTCAGATAAATGGACGCGTTGGTTGCGGCAATCGCGCCGTCCGCCGCCGCCGTTGCGAGTTGGCGGATATGTTTGGTGCGGCAGTCGCCCGCGACGAACAATCCGTCGGTTCTGGTCGTGCCGTCTTCGCCCGCAACGATATATCCGTTTTTGTCGATGTCGACGAAGTCTTTGAAAGCGGAGTTGTCGGGGATTTGCCCTATCGCGATAAACACGGCTTTTACGGGCAGGCGGAATTCCGATTTGTCGACGGTATTTTCAAAAACAAGCCCCGAAAGTTCGCCGCCGTCACTTAAAAATTCTTTCAGCGAAAGGTTGTGATAAATCGCGACGTTATCTTTTGTCATAAGGTTGTCGACGTGGGCTTTATCCGCAAAGAATCTGTCGAAAAGCGTGCAAACGTGGACTTTTTTGCAATAATTCGTCAAAAACAGCGCGTATTGCAAAGCGGTATTGGCATCGCCGATGAGCGCGACCTCTTCGTCCTTGTAAAATGCTCCGTCGCACAGCGCGCAATAAGACACGCCGTGACCGATAAGTTCGTCTTCGCCGGGGACGCCGATATGTCTTGCGCTTGCGCCGGTTGCGATGATGACGGATTTCCCTTCGTGCGCGCCGTAGTCGGTAAGAACGGTAAAGACGTCGCCGTCCTTTTTAAGTCCGGTGACCTTTTCCAGCTCGAAATCCGCGCCGTGGTGCATAATCTGTTCAAACAGTCTGTCGGAGAGTTCCGCCCCCGAGATTGCGGTAATCGTGGGGAAGTTTTCGACGCGCGGCGAAAGCGAAATCTGTCCGCCGACGGTTTCTTTTTCCAGCACAAGGACTGTTTTGCCGTTTCTTAAAGCGTTGAGGGCGGCAGTCATGCCTGCCGTCCCCGCGCCTATGATAATTACATCGTAAATCATAAATTATTTTGCGTTTTCAACGAATTTTTTAATGAAGCTCGCGTTTTCGTAGCGGTCGTAGCCCTGTCCGTTCGCGACGAGCATAGTGGGGGCTTTTTTGACGCCGTATTTTTGGGTAAGGTCTTTCTGATCTTCCGCGTCGATGACGGTGTATTTGATACCTGCTTTATCGAGCATCATTTTTGCCATTTTGCAGTTGGGGCAGGTTTTCGTTGTGAACAGCAGGATTTCGCCGTCGTTCTTTTTGAAGTTGGGATCGGCCTGCACTCTCACGTCCTGTTCTCCGCAGCAGGTATCGCTGACGATATGCTGGTTTACGCCGTGATACGAAGAGTTTGCGATGTCGTAAGTTTTCCTTTGCGAGAACTCTTGCAGTTTGCCGTCGTTCCAGTTCTGTACGGGACGATAGTAGCCGGTGATACGGCTGTAAACTTCGGCGGGTTGTCCGCATTTGGGGCACTTGAAGTGTTCGCCGGAGATATAGCCGTGCTCTTTGCAGATGCTGTACGTCGGCGAGATGGTGTAATACGGCAGTTTGTAGTTTTCCGCGATGGTTCTGACAAGTTTTGCCGTGGATTTCCAGTCGGGAAGTTTTTCGCCGAGGAACGCGTGGAATACCGTGCCCGAAGTATACAGCGTTTGGAGTTCGTCCTGCACGTCGAGTGCCGAGAAGATATCCGCGGTGTATCCGACGGGAAGGTGCGAGCTGTTGGTGTAGTACGGAATATTGTCGTTTTCGGAAGCGGTGATGATGTCGGGGAATTGCGCCTTATCGTGTTTTGCAAGACGATAGGAAGTGGATTCCGCCGGGGTTGCTTCGAGGTTGTACAAATCGCCGTACTGTTCCTGATAATCGGAAAGTCTTTCGCGCATATGGTTGAGGACTTCTTTTGCGAATTCCTGCGTTTCGACGTTCGTCAGGTCTTTTCTGAGCCATTTTGCGTTGAGCCCTGCCTCGTTCATACCGACAAGACCGATTGTCGAGAAGTGGTTGCTGAACGTGCCGAGATAACGTTTGGTGTAAGGATAAAGCCCTTCTTCCAGGAGTTTGGTGATGACGTCGCGTTTGACTTTGAGGCTGCGCGCGGAAATGTCCATCATCTTGTCAAGGCGGCGATAGAAGTCCGCCTTATCGGTTGCGAGATACGCGATTCTGGGAAGGTTGATGGTCACGACGCCGATTGAGCCCGTGCTTTCGCCGCTGCCGAAGAAGCCGCCCGATTTCTTGCGAAGTTCGCGAAGGTCCAGGCGAAGTCTGCAACACATACTTCTGACGTCCGAAGGCTCCATATCGCTGTTGATGTAGTTCGAGAAGTACGGAGTGCCGTATTTCGAGGTCATTTCAAACAGGAGTTTGTTGTTTTCGGTTTCCGACCAGTCGAAGTCGCGGGTGATGGAATACGTGGGGATAGGATATTGGAAACCGCGGCCGTTGGCGTCGCCCTCGATCATGATTTCGATAAAGGCCTTATTGACCATATCCATTTCTTTTTTGCAATCCTTGTATTTGAAGTCGCACTCTTTGCCGCCGACGATTGCGTTGAGTTCCGCCAGATCGTTAGGAACCGTCCAGTCAAGCGTGATGTTGGTGAACGGAGCCTGCGTACCCCAACGGCTGGGAGTGTTGACGCCGTAAATGAAGGACTGTATGCACTGCTTTACTTCTTTATAAGAAAGGTTGTCGACTTTGACAAATGGTGCAAGATACGTGTCGAATGAGGAAAAAGCCTGTGCGCCCGCCCATTCGTTTTGCATGATGCCCAAAAAGTTTACCATCTGGTTGCAAAGCGTGGAAAGATGCGCCGCGGGGCTTGACGTGATTTTGCCGCGGATTCCGCCAAGACCTTCCTGAATAAGTTGTTTCAGCGACCAACCGGCGCAGTAACCGGTGAGCATCGACAAATCGTGGATGTGAATATCGGCGTTTTTGTGAGCGCGTGCGATTTCTTCGTCGTAAACTTCCGAAAGCCAGTAGTTTGCGGTGATTGCGCCACTGTTGCTGAGAATAAGTCCGCCGACGGAATAAGTGACCGTGGAGTTTTCTTTCACGCGCCAGTCTTCAAGATGGACGTAATTGTTGACGACTTCCTTATAGTCAAGTATCGTCGACTTCATATTACGGATCTTTTCACGTTGTTTTCTGTAAAGAATGTATGCCTTCGCAACGTCGGTGTAGCCCGATTGTTCAAGGACGTGCTCGACGCTGTCCTGGATGTCCTCGACGTGGACGAGATTGTTTTCAATCTTGTTTTCGAAATCGGCGGTAACGCGGAGCGTCAACATGTCGATGATTGCGGGAACGTACTGCTTGTTCTGCGCCTCAAACGCTTTGGTAATGGCGACAGAGACTTTGTTAAGATCAAAATCGGTTATTTTACCGTCTCTTTTAATTACCTGATACATTTTCCTCATTTCCTTTATATTTTCTTTTGTTGATTTCTTTATACTTAACGACGTCGTCGTTTTGTTTTTTATCCAGTTGCCCTTCCGTACGAAGTACTTATGTCATTGCAAGAATCAATCGCTTGTTTCCTTCCGGGAGATTGCCACGTCGCTTTGCTCCTCGCAATGACAGAGTGCGTTGCACGGAACAAAACTCCCCTAAAAAGTCAGAATTTTGATGGATTTTCGGGGTTCTTGACGGGTTCTTGCGAAGGCGCGTACTTTGTCGTACGTAACTGAGCAAGGTTCCGTCAAAACGCCGAAAAGGCGCAAAATTATGACTTTTTATCGTTTTTGGGCACAAAAATGGGAGTTTCCCGTGAAGATTCTTTGAAAAATCCAAGCGGATAACACCCTGCCATATCGCTCTATTGCGAGTACATTCATAATAACACGCATAAATGCACGTGTCAATTGTTTTATATCAATATATTGATTTGTTTTTTTAACCGCACCACAAGATATTGTGGTATCAATCTATGCCGCGAATTTCAATTTTATCGACTTTTCCGTCGAAAATCGGCAATATTTCTTCCATTTCCTCTCTTGTCAGCCCGTGAAGTGTCTCGTCAATCAGATCGCCGCTGTCCTTAAATGCTTGAAGATAATATTTTTTCGCGCCCGAGATAAGGTCGGCGACGCCGTAAAACGAGTTTTTGTCGTTAAATTCGCGGACGACGGTCGTGCGGAATTCGTAATCGACGTGGTCTTCAAGAAGGTATTTCACGCTGCGTTTTATTTTTGCGGTGTCGTAATTTTTTATGCCGACGGACATGCCGTAATTTTCAGGGCTGTTTTTAATGTCCATCGCGACGTAGTCCACCGCCCCTTCTTCGACCGCGCGGATCAGCATATCGGGGTTCGTGCCGTTGGTGTCGAGCTTCACTTTGTACGAAAACGACTTTACCTTTTTCATAAAGTCGATAAGGTCGGGGTTGAGCGTAGGCTCGCCGCCGGTGATACAAACGCCTTCCAGTATGCCCTGTCGCTTTTTAAGATACGCGAATATTTCGTCTTCGGGAATGACGGGTTGTCCCATCGGATTTTCGACAAGACTCGCGTTGTGACAAAACGGACAACGGAAATTGCACCCGCCCGTAAAAAGCGTGCATGCGGTAAGCCCCGGATAGTCCAGGAGCGTCAGTTTGTTAAGCCCGTGAATAATCATCCTTCTTTGCCCTTTTTTGTTTGTGATCGATTACCGATATTTATTATAAGTATACCCCGAGCGCGCGCTTTTTCAAAGCGAAATACAACAAAAACAAACGGGCGCGGTCAATGAAAAATCGTTGACATATTTTTCTTGCGCGCGTATAATATGCTTATCTAAATATATTTGGAGGATTTATTGTTTATGAAAAAGAACATTGGCAAAATTCTTGCCGTTATTCTTGTAGTTGCACTTCTTGCAACCGTACTTTGCGCTTGCAACGCCGAATCTTTCACGAAGAAACTCGAAAAGAAAGGCTACACCGTTTCCAGTGCTGAAACCGACAAAGAAGACGCTTCTATCGTTTGGTCTGTTTCCGCTGTAAAGAGCACCACCGAAGCCGTTACGATTTATAAATTCAAAACGACTGACGACGCGGAAAAATTTGAAAAAGATGCCCCCACCGGCAAAGTTGGCAAATATTCTCTCGTTGTTAAACGTACGGGCAAAATCATTTATTACGGAACCGAACAAGGCGTAAAAGACGCAAGATAAGTATTATTGCTTAACACAAAAAGAATCACCGAGCAATCGGTGATTTTTTTTGTGCTTTTCTCCTATAAATCATCAGCATCTTGCGTGGGCGTTTCAAGCGGCTCGTACGTTTCAAAAGTCATAAGCGCGGGGAAACAGCCGTACATTCCAAGCGGATCATACATATTCGGCGCAAACGCCGCCTGATTGATTTCCTTTTTACTTTTCAATGATTTCATAAACCCTCCGCCCTTTATTCTGTGCAAAACGGAAAACTCTATTCGCCTCGAAAAAGACAATTCCCGCCTTTTGTAGGCGGGAATTTAACTTGGTTGCCCTTCCGTGCAACACACTCTCTAAAAAGTCAGAATTTTGATGGATTTTCGGGGTTCTTGACGGGTTCGTGCGAAGGCGCGTACTTTGTCGTACGTAACTGAGCAAGGTTCCGTCAAAACGCCGAAAAGGCGCAAAATTATGACTTTTTACCCTTTGGTGATGGTATCGTTGTCGCCCAAAGTCACATCTTCCACCGAAACTCCGCTGTCTTTGATATGCTCGATTTCGGGAGCGGCGTCGGTGGCGGCGTCGGGCGCGGTTTCCTTATGCTCTGCCGTGTTGGCGGACTTTCTGTAAATGACGAATTTCTGCCAGCAGAATTCCAGAACGCCGTTGATAAGCATTACGGTTGCTTCCGCTATAAGGCTTGCCCATTCCTTGCCGCCGAGCGCGGTTGACACGGTGTGAACGTACCAGGTCTGGAACGGATAAAACGGGACGTAAAACAGGAACGCGAGCGCCATTGCGACGGGGACGTTCTTTGCCGATTTGAACGTGAATTTGCGGTTTAACGTAAAGTTCCACAAAACCGACAGAGCAAGCGCGACGGTCGTTGCGACGAAGGTCGTCTTTTTCATTTCGGTGATGAAATTTATCGTGCCCCAGTCGAGTTTTGCGAACGCATAAGTCATTATCGTGAACGAAACGAACTGGATAATCCCCGCGCTTGCCGTGCAAAGTAAGTATTTGACGGCTTGCCAACGAGTGCCGTTTTTCTCGTTCATTGCCTTGAATTTCGCCTTTCTGTCTGCTTTTCTTTGTGCCTTTTCTTCGGGCGTGAGTTTTTGTTTTGCCATACTTTCTCCTTATTATAACGGGCGTCTGATTGCAGTGTCTTCCGCTTCGCCGCAGCAGTGAATGTGCATATTGTTCATTACTCTGAATGCGTCGGCGCGAATATGGAAACTTCGCAAGCCGTTAAGACGGACTTTCAGGCGCATATACAGCATAAGACTTTTGCCGTTGTCGGGCGGGGGACATTGTGACACGAAGCAAGCGTACGCCGCTTTTGTTTTTTCAAAGTCTTTTTTGGTGATTTTGACGAATCTGTTGGGTTTACCGGTGAAATAGTACGCCAGAACCGTTGGTTTTGCAATTTGGGTTGCCCCGACGCTTTTCATCATATTGACGTTGCTGCACATAAAATACGCCTTCGACACCGCCTCTCCCACGCGAAGATGGTCGGGGTGGCTTTCGGGGTACAGTTTGTGGTCGGGACCGATCACGACGTCGGGCTTAATGTCTGCGATGACTTTTGCGATTTCGATGCGGAGCGCGACTTCGTCGTACATTCCGCCGTCCTCAAAAGGCAGAAATCTGACGTCCTTAACGCCAAGGATTTTCGCAGATGCCAGTTGTTCGTCGCGGCGGATTTTAACAAGCGTTTCAGGCGACATGTTTTCGTCTTCCGTGCCGTACCGTCCGTCGGTGCAAACGAGATAATATACGTCCTTCCCTTCGCGCGCAAGCCTTGCGACGGTGCTGCCCACGGCAATTTCGATATCGTCGGGGTGCGGCGCAACGAACAAATACGTCTTGAATTTTTCGATTTTCGGAACGGGTGCGACCGCTTTTATGAGCAATCTGTTGAGTAACATAACTTTCTCCCTGGACAATCTTACAATATTTTAACACACGATATTTGTTAAGTAAAGGCTTTTCAAAAAAATGTGGTTTTCTTATGAAACGAAACAAATAAAAAACATCATACTGTCAATAGGACACTCTTGCTGTATAGATGACCATCTTTTTAATGAGAAATTGTCTGGTATCCGGGTTGAGTGTGTTTTGGATAAGAAAATTTGCTTTTAATAACGTACAATGTTTATTCGGTTTGTTTTATTATAAATTTTACATAAATAGTTAAAGCGTTCTTGACGCGGTTACACTTCCGAGCGGCGCGCACTGCACTTTTGCTTGTGTGCGACTTTTCCCCACGGGTACACAGTACTTAAAACGGCGAGAATTTGATGGATTTTTGACGTTTCTTGGCAAGTTCTTACGAGGGCGCGTACGCGTCGCAAATCTCGTTTTTGAAATCACGTTTTCGCAAGCGATAACGCTCACTCTTTTGCTTGTTTGCGACTTTTCCCCACGGGTACACAGTATCCCGCGGGGACACCAAAACTCCTTAAAACGGCGAGAATTTGATGAGATATACTCTCCCCTAAAAAGTCAGAATTTTGATGAGATTTTGACGTTTCTTTTGGGGTTCTGAAAATCCTAGTGTACTTGGCGTACACGGATTTTCGGGTTCCCGAAAAAACTCAAAAGGTCGCAAAATTATGACTTTTTTACCAAAAATAAAGGCTGCACTTTGCAGTGCAGCCTTTCCGCTTCGCTTACTTACGGTTGTACGCCTTGCTCTTGCGGATTGATGATCTGGATTTCAAAAGCCTTTTTCTTTGTATCTTCGGAAATAAGGTTTTCGTTGTAATCGCTGTCTGTTGTCGGGTCGGATTCACAGAAGTTGACGTAACCTTTGATCGAGAACGTCTTTCCGTAGACTTTTCCTTCGACAGTTGCGGTGCCGTACGTTACGCGGTCGCCGTCTTTCTTCGTGCCGATGATGACTTTAAGCGCGATGTCGTCAATGATTTCCGCATTTGCGCTTGTGCCAGCCGCAGCTATTTCTTCGACTTTCCAGCTGTTTGCCGTCGTATCGAAATACGGGACGTAGGTCTTTCCGAGGCGGTATGCCTGACGGAGCAACGAACCGGCTTTGCCGTCGATATAGTTGCTTTCCGTGTATGCCGTGCCGGCCGGCGGATTATTGAGTTCGTCTGCGATTGCCTGTTTAAGGACTTCGGGCGTGTTGATAAGCACGAGTTTGCCGTCTTTAAATTCAAACCCTTCATCGGAAAGATATTTCACGTTGTTTTTCTTTGCGGCGAGTTCAAGCTCTGCATAAAGCACGTACGGGTACAGATATTTGTTGCCCGCGCTGTCTTCGACCACGGCGTAACCGTATTGTTGCATCGCTTCCGTGGTGGCGTTAGGATTATTCTTGAAGTACTCTTCGCCTTTGGTCATATATCCCGTGGGACGGCTCAACAAAAGCTGTTTGCTGAGACCTTGCGCGTAAAATCCGCGAGCCGTCAACTTGTAAAGTTCTTTTTCGAATTCCTTATAAACCGCGACCGAGTCGTAGGTTTTGCCCGCGGGAACGACTTGATACTTCGTGAAGTATTTCATTGCAAGAGCGACCATGCTCACCGCGTCGATATTATTGTTGTTGTATTCAAACAAGTTTTTGAACGTCGTCGCAAGGAGTTTTTCGCCGCCGATAACAAGCGAGTTGTTAAGGTCGTTCGCCTGATTGATGTCCGCTTTGTCGATGTCGATAAGTCCGTACACTGCGGGAATTATGCCCACGTTGTCTTTAAGCAACAGGTTCATAATAACGTCGCCAATCGTGATGTCGTTTTCCGCTGCCGCTTCGGCTTTGTGCGCCGCATAGTTCACGAACAAGCCGTTGCCGTTCTTATTGATAAGGTAGTTGACAAGTTTCACGAAGTTGAGCCCTTTGACGTGCGCTTCGCCACTCGTTACCAGATGATTGATGGATTCATTGACTTTTGCAAAGCTGTAAGAAACGTTATATTTCTTATATTTGTCGCCTTGGTATGTCGTCTGTTCTTCGGCGGTCAAAAGGACGTATTCGTTCGTTGCCTCATCAAGGCGATACTTGCCGTTTGCGTCTTTTTCATAGACCGAGTACAGGACGCCGCCGACTTTGTCTGTGTCGTCCGCAGCATAGAAGCCCCATTTGCCGTCTACTTTCTTAAAGCCGTTGATGCCGATTGCGCCGTTTTTACCGAGCGCGACGCACATATCGAGAATCGCGGGGAGAACGCCTTTGTATTCTTCCATGATTTTCGCGTCAAGTTGCAGGTCGAAATCATCTGTACCTAAGGGGACGGATTTCAGTTGAAGTTTTGCAAACACTTTATCGTTTGCGGTAATCGTTGCAACCGCGCGAGTGTTTTGGATATTTACGAAATCGAGCGTGCCTTTAATGTTGAGTTTCAGCGTTTTGGGAACGGTGAGCGTTTTCGTTGCCTCGTCGTATTTCAGATCGTCGCCGCCGACTTTGATTTTCAAGCCGTTGGGACTTGTGTAATCGTGTGCGACAAGGCTCAGAAGGTCTTCGCCGAAGTCAAAATCAAGACCTGCGTCGATATTCATTGCGCCGTATTCGTCTTTGTTTACAGCCGTCGTGGAAATCGCGTCTTTTTCGTTTCCGATTTTAAGGTCGGTGATTGCAAGTTCGATACCGAAAGTCCTGTTTTCCGTACCTGCGGGCAGGTTAAGGTCGAGGAAGAATTTGCTCATCTTGCCGATGCTGCCGTTTGCGCCCTTTTCCTTTTCAAAGCCCAGCTTGATTGCGCTGTTTTTCGTCACGGCAATGCTTTCGCCAAGGCTGAAAGGATTGAGCGCGATCGTTGCGGAAAGTTTTTGCGACAGGTCGTTCTTGACGGACGTGTAACCTTTGTTCGCTTCTTGGAACTGACCGTTTTTCCAGGTGTACCAGGTAGGTTCGCTGAACAAGTTGCTTGCAAACGGTGTGCCTTTTAAGTCCGCGGTAAGAATGCCCTGAACGTCAAGGGTTTCGCCAAAGTAACTGTAAAATTTTTCTTTGCCGCCGAATATATCCGAAAGCATGTTGTTGATCGAAATGCCGCTGAAAGAAATGTCCTTCTCAAAAATCGTGTCGGCAAGGGTTTTCACAACGTATGTGCCGTTTGCGTCTTTAACATATTCGCCGTTAACTAAGTTGTAACGGTTTCTGCTTGCCGCATTGACAAGCGTGTCGCTGTACGGCATATACTCTTTCTTTACAAACGTGTTGATAAGCCCGGTGATAACTTCGTTAAGGTCAAAGTCGCCGCCGTTGAAAGCCTCGACAACGCTCTTTACGATGTTGTTTTTGAGCAGCCCTTCGATCTTTGTGAAAAGCGCGTCTTTGACGGTTTGTCCGTTTGCGGTCTTTTCAAGTTTCGTAAGGTCAACGCCGACTTTGTTCCCTGCGATCGTTGCGTAAAGGAAGTCGTTTTCGTAAATAAGGCGGAAAGAATCAACGCCGTTAATGCGCGCGGACACGTCGATATAAGTTTCGTTGTCGGAAGTAAGCGAAACCGCTTTCGAATATCTCGTATATCCCGCCTGCGCGGAGTTTGCGGAATCGAACGGTACGAATTTCGCAACGCAGCTGCCGTTTTTGTCGACAACGTAGTTATTGCCTTCTTTCGTTACTCTGATTTCGCCTTCTTTCAGTTCGGTCGTGTCGGTGAATATCGTCACGTCATTGCCCGAAAGCACGTATGCGCCGTTTGCGTCAACAATATATTTGTCGATGACGTTCTGACGGTCGAGAAAACCTTTCAGAGCAAGTTCGATCGGCATTATTTCTGCGACGCCGCCGTCCTTTTTAAGGGTGATTGTCGCGCCGAGGCTCAAAGCGATGTTTTTGCCGTCGGCAAGTTCAAACGAAGTGCCGTTTGCGATTTCGTTTGCGCTTTGGAACATCGTGTTGACAAATGCGTTCATCGAGGCGCCTGCTTGGTTGCCGCCGGTTCCGCCACCGCCGGTTCCGCCACCGCCGCCCGTTCCGCCGCCTTGGTTTCCGCCGCCGTTTCCTTTATTTTTGCAGGCAGCCAGAACGCCGACGCACAAAACGAGAACGCAAACTATTGCGAGTACTCGCAAAAAATTCTTGTTTTTCATTTTTGGTCTCCTTTCGAGATTTAAATTGTACACGCACGCGGACGTGCGTATATCTCTACATTTTACATTTTAATATTTATTGGTTTTCTTGTCAAGGCTAAGTCGGGTTTTCCGCAGGACAGACGCCGTTTCAGGATTATCGGCAAATCGTTTTAAGGTAATTTTTAACCTAAACGTTACAAATGCGCCCGCATGTAATATTTTGCGAAAAACCTTTACATATTGTCCTTACGTTTGTATAATAATCGTTAGGAGGAATTTTATGCACGATTCGCACGTTCACAGCATTTTTTCGGACGACGGCATGGAGGCGGTCGAAGACGTCGTTGCGACGGCGCTTTCTCGCGGTTGCGACTATGTCGCAATCACCGATCACGTCAACCGCGATTATCAGGTCATCGGATATGACAACCCGCAAATAAATATGTCGGCGTACGTCGCCGCGATGCAGGACTTCAAACGCCGCTTCAATAAGAAAAACTTCCGCCTTGCCATGGGTGCGGAACTCGGATACCTTAAATCGGCAAACAATCTGTATATCAAAGACCTTGCCGATATCGACTTCGACGTCATTATCAACAGCGTTCACTGCGTGCTCGGCAGCGAGGTCTATTACGCGGAATATTTCAATAAGTGCCCCTATAAACACTTTGCCTATCTCGAATACCTGAAAGCCGTCCGGGAAAGCGTCGACGCGCCCTACCCCTACGACATCATCGGCCACATCGGCTATATCCAGAGAAACGCGCCGTATAAGGAGCCCGATATGTTTTACGAGGAGTTCTCGGACGTCTTTGACGATATCCTCACCGCCATCATCGAAAAAGACAAGTGCCTGGAAGTCAACAGCAAAACTTATCGCGGCGGAAAAACCACAAGCGAGTTTTCTTTGCGACACCTGTCAATCCCCGACGTCGACGTCCTGAAACGATACTACGAACTCGGCGGAAGGAAAATTTCTTTCGGCAGCGACGCACACCGCACAAACAGCATCGCTTATAATTACGACAAAATCGCGGCGGCAATGAAAGAAATCGGCTTTGAAGGTTTCACCCGATACGTGAACCGCGAGCCGGAACTTGTGAAGTTTCGATAAACCGAAAACAATACCAACCGTGAATAATACGAACTGTGCCAAAACGCCGATATTTCCGTGCTTTTCGGCACATACTCACTTGTAGTACAAAAAGTACAACTGCGTTCGTCTTTTCCGAAAATCATCGAAACTCTCGGTGGTTTGGTCTAAGGAGTATTGCCCCCCGCGTTTTTAGGCGAAAACAAGGCACGCGAGCGGGTTAATACTGTATGTATAAGCCGTGAGCGCAACGAAGTTTTGGTCAAAAACGCAGAGCAAGACCACGGTTTGTATTATTCACGGTTGGTATACGATAACAAAAAACCGTCGCTTTCCGACGGTTTTTTCGCGCTTCGCGATTTATAAAACGCTTTTCGTCACGTTGAACTTTACGCCAAAGGCGTTTGTGACTTCGTGATACTCCGCGTTTTCAAAAAGTCCGCTCGTGCGGGACACGACGTAATCCGCGCACTCAAAAAGGGGTTCCGAAAATCCTTTGTCGATATGATATATTTCCAGCGGTCGACGGGCGGGGGTTTTAACCTTTGTGTTTCTGATTATTGCAAATAATTTTTTCATTTTGTTCACCTCTCGATTGCATTATTGCATACAAAATATGACAATGCTTTGCATATTATTGAAAAATGTTTGATATTTTTCATTTTTTTCGCAAGGTGAATTTTTGCAAAAAGAAACGCCCCGAAAATCGGGACGCTCTTTTGATTTAGGTGGAAAGATTACTGTCGTAATCCGATAATAAGCATATTATTAGCCGACTTGGACGCTGGCGTTGCCGCTGACTTGTACAACGTATTTGCCGTTTTCGACTTCCGGCTCACCGGGGACGTATTTTGCAACGCCGCTGATATCGACGTTCACGTTTACAGAGCCCACAACGACAACCGTCGCCGTACCGTTGATTGCAAAGTCGTTTTTGTCAAGGTTGGTTGCGTTTGCATTCGAGATAACGTTTGCAACGACGTTCACTTTAACGGTTTCTTGACCTTCTTTCCCGACCGCTACGTCAACATAGACTTTCGCGCCGGTTTCGGTATCGCTGATTTTGCCAAGTTCGACTTTCACGTTGACCTTGCATGCGTTGTCAACACCAACGTTAACCTCAACCACAACACCACCGTTGTCGTTGGACCATGCCTTGACGTTTACGCCAACACCGTCAACTTTAAGACCGGTGCCTGCTCCAAATGCGAACACCATTGTATCTTTCTCTTTGTCATAAGTGCAGGTTCCGCTGATTTTGACAAATTCTTTTTCGCCGTGCATTACAACCGCTTCAAAAGCATAGTCGTCTTTGCCGTTGATGTCTGCGTCTTCCTTGGAAACTTCGCCGTCTTTGATTTTCTTTGCGTTGATGTAAATCGTCGATACGTCGGATACGTCTTTGCCTTCGGCGTCTTTATAAGTGACGGTCACGAGCATTTTGTAGTTATAGCCGTCTTTTTCGTTGGATGCTTCCACTTTGACGTCAACTTTGTGATCTTTGATGTACGCCTTTGCGTTGTTTACGTATTCGTTAAGGTATTTTGCGATTTCGTTGGTTGCCAGGCTGATGCCGGGAATGCCTTTGATGGTGAAATAAGGATCAACGTTTTCATCGCCTTCCGCCGAAGCAGTGCCCGCTGCCGAAGAGTTCATCGCGACCGCGATTGCCGTGCCGAGAGTTTCGGCGTTGTTTGCTTTTGCAGGCGCGGTTTTCTTGTCCTTATTGCAGGCGGTAAGTCCGACCGCAAGAGCCGCTACCATAGATACTACAAGAAGTATTGCCAGGATTTTCTTTTTCATATTGAGTAAAACCTCCGTGTTTTTCAAATTGTTTTCGCAAAGTAAACAATCGACGAGCGCGTTTTATTGGGATTTTGCAAAAAATTTTTTATTTTTTCAAAAACGATATAATGTTGATTTTTCTTCTCAATTCTTATTTATATTAAATTGCAACAAAAAACCTTACCGTTTCCGATAAGGCTTGTTTTTATTTTTATATTGTTTATTAAATATTAAAAATACTGTTCGATGTTTGTTCGCTCGAGTTCAGAATATCGTTGATTAAACCGGTGATATAATTGTCGTACATCGTCTTGATTCTCGCAAAGTCGATGTTTTCAAGGGAGATACGGATTTTCGCAACTTGTTCATTCCATGGATAAGGCAACCCTTGCTCGATTTTTTCAAGTTTATCGATCATATCATAATAACTGCCTTTCACAAAATCTTTGAACACATCTTTGAACACGTCAAGCCCACTGCTCTCAATAAGGGCTGAGATTTTTTCTTCTGCAAACTGATAATATATGTCCGAAAACAAGCTTCTGTCGCCGGACCAGGATTCTTCCAACAGATTCTTTCTTTCAGCAAAAGCGGCGGTTAATTGTTCAAAACTCATTGATGAAGTTGCGTTTTGCAAATATTTCTTCGCTTGGTTTACAAGGTCTTCCTTTGAAATCGTCTTTATCGACAGCGAAAAGTCAAACGCCGCCCGAAGTCGTTTTGCAAAGCTTTCGGCGGTCTCGCCGGAGACGGAAACGGAAAGCCCGTCCGCGTCATCGACGAATTTGAGCGTCCGCGCGGCTTCGTTGATTTTTCTTGTCGCAGCGTCAAATTTAAGCCCTTTCAATTCGCCCAAAATGTGCAGTATCATGTCGCCGTCCACGTTTTCGGCGCGCACCGTTTCCACGGTTTCCTCGCTGTTTAACGTGAGCGTGATTTTTGCGCCGTCGGTTTTTTCGTCCGCCGCCGCCGTCGCTTTGTCCGCGCCCGCAGAAACTTGCACGTAATAGTAATTGCTTATCGGCGAATTATCTTTTTTCGGCGCGAACATAACGCCGCAGGTAATCGCGATTGCCATAATCAGCACGCACGCCACGGCGGACGTCGCGATTCTGAACGCTTTGCTTGCGCCCGCTTTCTTTGTTTTCGCCACGGGTTTTTCGATATAGGAGGACTGCACGACGTTATCGTAAACGCGCGGCGTAATACTTTCGATTTCGCTTTTTAATTTGTTTTTCAAATCTTTGTTGTTCACGCTTGCTCCTCCTTTAAGTATTTTCTGAGTTTTTTAAGGCTGTTGTTGTACGTCCAGAGTACCGTGCCAACGGGTTTTTTTACGATTTCGGCAATCTCGCGATGTTTGAAACCTGCCACGACGTACAGCATAACGATTTGCGCTTCGTCGGCGGTCAGCACCTTTTTCATCGCGTCGGTGACGGTGGTGTCGGCAAGTTCCTCGACGCTCTTTTCGCCGGACACGGGTTCCCACTCCGAAAAATCCGTCGCGGTCTCGTACTTCGCGCGCTTTATGTGGTTGAAGGCGATGTTTTTGCCGATCTCGATAAGAAACGCCGCCGGATTGCCCGATTTGTAACTTTGCACGCTTTGTCTGAAACGCACGTACGTATCCTGCATAAGGTCTTCGGCAACTTCCCTTCTCCTTACTATCGACAATAAATACGAAAACAAACCTTTTGACGTGAGTTCGTAAAACTCCGCAAAAGCGGTTTCATCGCCCGATTCCTTGATGCGCGCTATTAAAATGTCAAGGCGTTTATTATCCAAACGGAATACCTCTTTTATTTAATAGGCATATTATACAAAGTCGGGAAGATTTTTGCAACCGATATAACCCTTGCAACAAATAAACAATCGAATCCCTTTTTTTATTTGACGATTTTTACATTTTTTCGGATTTTGTCAAAAAACGGCGGATTTTTCAGTTTCCGCCGTGTTTTTTCCAAAAAGAAACCCCGGAAAAATCCGGGGGAGTTCTTTCTTTTTGTGTTTTTCAGCCTTGGATTGCTCCGACGGGGCAGCCTTCTGCGCAAGCGCCACAATCGATGCATTCGTCGGGGTTGATTTCGTATTTACCGCCGTTTTCGGAAATAGCACCTACCGGGCAAGTGTCCGCGCACGCTCCGCAAGCGATGCATTCATCACTGATTTTGTGTGCCATAGTAACGTCTCCTTTTCTAATTTGTCTTATTTGGGTTTTCCCCTTTTCATTATATTACCACACCGCCGCGGAATTTGCAAGGGTTTTCAAATTTTACTTGACTTTTATTTAGACAAACGCGCGAAAACAATATATAATAAGGATTATGAAACCGTTGTACGACAAAATCTGCGAATACGTCGCAAAAAATCCCGCGCGCTTCCATATGCCCGCGCACTTCGGCACGGGCGATAATCCGCTTTTTTCAAGCGCGAAATACGACGTGACCGAACTCGATTTTTCGGACAATCTGCAAAATCCGACGGGGGCTATCCTTGAAAGCGAAAAGGAATGCGCGAAAACGTACGGCGCGAAAAACTGCTTTTACCTGACCTCGGGCAGCACGACGGGGGTTTTCATCGCAATGAGCGCGATACGAAACCGCACCGACGAAATAATCGTTGCCCGCTCCTCGCACAAGTCGGTTTACGCGGCGGCAAGAACGCTCGGGTTTAAGGTAAGATATATTCCGTCGTCTTTCGACAAAAACGGAATCCCTTTGCCCGTGACGGAAAAAGACGTCGAAACCGCGCTTGAACAATATCCGTCTGCGGGCGCGTGCATCATAACGTCGCCGAATTACTTCGGAATGACCGCGGACGCAAAAAGTATATCCGCGCTTGTGAAAAAACGTGGCAAAATTCTTTTCGTAGACGAGGCGCACGGCGCGCATTTCCCGTTTTCAGAACGCTTTGAAAAAGGCTTTTCGGGTTTTTCCGACATTTCCGTTACAAGCTTTCACAAAACCTTGCCCGTGTATTCGGGCGGGGCGGCTTTATTTTGCAATAACGATACTTTAACGGACGATTTGTTGCGCTTACGTGCCGATTTGCACACTACAAGCCCGTGCTATCTTACCCTTGCAAGCATTGATTATTCCCTTGACGAAAGAAGAATATCTGGCGAAGAAAAGTATGAAAAACTTTTTGAAAAGGTAAACTTATTAAAAGAAAAACTGCCTCTGGAAATAATTGAAAACGACGACTTCACAAGGCTTGTCGTAAGGTGCGGGGACAACGGGTTTTCGGCGCTCAGACAAAAAAACGTCGTGCCGGAAATGACCTTTTACGATTTGGCGGTCTTTATACTGTCTCCCGAAAACGAAGAAAGAATCGACGATATTTACGACGCCTTAAAAGACGTAAAATGCGAAAGCGCGCGTGAAATTCCACCCTTGCCCGCTCCCGTTTTCAAAAAAGTAACGGGCGGCGGCGCGTATCTTCCGCTGCACGACGCGATAGGTCACGTGTCGCTCGGGGAAGTCGGAACGTATCCCCCGGGCATTCCCGTCGTCGCGTACGGCGAAGTAATTACCGAAAATATTGCCGATTTTTTGAAAGACCGCGACGTTTTTGGTTTTGTAAACGGCAGATTATATGTTACAATAGATAAGTAGAATAATTAACGGACATCATTATGAAAGGAAAATTTATCACTTTTGAAGGCGGCGAAGGCGTCGGAAAATCCACGCAGGTTCGTCTTCTTATGGAATATCTTGAAAAAACGTCGCAACCCGCCGTTCTCGTTCGTCAGCCCGGCGGCACTCCCATTTGCGAAAAAATTCGCGAAATACTGCTCTCGCCGGAAAGCGCGGATATGACGCCCGAGTGCGAGGCGTATCTTTACGCAGCGGCACGCGCGCAACTTTTAAGGGAAGTCGTCATTCCCGCCCTTAACGAAGGAAAAATCGTGATTTGCGACAGGCACGTCGACAGTTCCGTCGCCTATCAGGGCGCGGGACGCGGACTCGGCACCGACGTCGTGAAAAACATAAACGCAAAAGCAATCGAGGGCTGCCCCATCGACGCGACGGTTTTCATCGACCTGCCCCACGACAAAATGTTCAGAAGCCGCAAAAAGGCGGAAGAAATGGGCGACCGTTTCGAGGTGGAATCGGGCGATTTCCACGCCCGCGTTTACAAGGGCTTTTCCGACATCGCCGACGAAAATCCGGAAAGGGTGATCCGCATCGTTCCTTGCGAGTGCAAGGCCGAAACAAGCCGACATATTATCGACGCCCTTCGCGAAAAAGGACTTATCAGATGATCGAGTTTCAGGACGCTCTGAAAAAGAGCCGCGCCTACAACTTAATAAAACACGATATCGACACGGGCAATTTGTCGCACGCTTATATGGTGATTTCGCCCGACGTTTTCGCCGTGCAGAATCTTTTCAGACTGATTGCGTGCGCGGTATATTGCAAGGACGCCTGCACGACCTGCCCCGTTTGCAAAAAAGTGCTGAACGGGAATCACGCCGACGTGAAATTCATCAACGAAGACGGCAAAAAAATCAAGGTCGAAGACGTCGCCGCCCTTATCGAAGACACCGAGACGAAACCGTTTGAGAGCGACAACAAACTGTACTTTGTAAATTCCGCGGACAAAATGAACCCCGCCGCGCAAAACAAATTGCTGAAAACTCTGGAAGAACCACAAAAAGCGGTGAGCATATTCTTAGGAGTCGGCAGCGAAAGCGCGATTCTGGACACGGTGAAGTCGAGAACGAAAAAAATAACCCTTGACAGGTTTTCCGCGGGCGACATAAAAGACGCGCTGCTAAGCTCGGGCGTTGCCGACGGAAACGCGACGATTGCCGCCGCCTGCGCCGACGGTATGCTGTGGCGCGCAAAGGAAATTTCGTCAAACTCCGCCTTTTCGGAAACGTTCGACCGCGCCATATTCATACTCAACAATCTGAAAAAAAGCAGCGATGTGGCGTCGTTTTTGAACGATAAAACCCTTGATAAGGATAATTTGCCCGTTTTTCTGGACGCGCTCTCAATAGTGCTTCGCGATATGATTGCGGCAAAAACCGACAAGAACCTTATCATGAGCAAACATAAGGAATGGGAAATCAAAACGCTGTCGAAAGGCTTTTCGCTTGACGCCCTTTCCAACATACTTTATCTTGTCAACGAAGAAAGAAAAAAATTGAGTTTTTACGTGGGAAGCACCGGCGTTGTCGAAAACCTGCTTCTCGGTATTTTGGAGGTTAAATATAAATGTCAGTAACGATAGTCGGCATAAAATTTAAGAACTCGTGCAAGGTGTACTATTTCAGCCCCGAGAAAATTTCGTTTTCGGAAGGCGACGCGGCGATTGTCGAAACGGCGCGCGGCACGGAATACGGCGAAGTCGTGCTCTCAAACCGCGAAGTCGACGACAAAGACGTCGTACAACCTTTGAAACCCGTTTTAAGGAAAGCCACCGACGCCGACAAAAAACAGGTGGAAAAAAACCTTGCCATGCGCCCGGAAGCCATTCGCATCGCAAACGAGAAAATCGAAAAACACAACCTTAATATGAAGCTTGTGGACGTGGAATACACTTTTGACCGTCAGAAGATTATCTTTTACTTCACGGCGGCGGGACGAGTCGATTTCCGCGACCTTGTCAAAGACCTTGCGGGCGTGTTCAGAAACCGCATCGAACTTCGCCAGATTTACGAACGCGACGACGCGAAAATGCGCGGCGCGCTTGCCCCCTGCGGACGACCGTGCTGCTGCAACACCTGTCTTCCCGACTTTGCGAAAGTTTCCATCAAAATGGCGAAACTGCAAGGACTGTCGCTTAACCCCACAAAAATCAGCGGCGTTTGCGGACGTCTTATGTGCTGCTTGAAATTCGAGAACGATTACTACGCCGAAATGTACAAAAAAATGCCCAAGGTCGGCAGTCGCGCAAAAACTCCCGACGGCGAAGGCGTCGTGGAAAGCAACGACATCTTAAAACAGCAGGTTAAGGTCAAAATAATGGACAAGGACGGCAGTTTCGACGTCAAAACCTATGACCTTAAAGACGTGTCGGCGCGCGTGCATCAATCGGTGGAACCCGACGATTCTTCGGACGACGAGGAGCTCAAAAAACTTGAAGATTGATATATAAATATATCTTTTTTGGAATACAGTGTTTATCGACAAAATATTTTGTGTCGAACATGAGATATTTTTGTTGACAATTTTCTTTTATAAGTTTATATTACGGGCTATGAAATCAGAGAAATCGAAAAAATTTTTAAGTCGTGTCGGGTTTTACGGTCTTTTGCTATTCTTCGCACTGCTTCGCGCGGTGGCGTCGTACGTCTTTATTGTCCCGAACGCATTTGCCCCGGGCGGGGTAGGCGGTATCGCGAGTATCGTTTACAACGTCGTCAATCTGTACGACCATAAACTTGCGGAAGGCGTGTTCAACCCCGCCGTCACGATTTTCGTGCTGAATCTGCCGCTTATTATCGCGTCGTTTTTCACGCTCAACAAACAATTTGCAATCAATACGACCATAGTAACCGTCGGATATTCGGGCTTTATGGCACTGTTTTCCGCACTTAAACTGCCCGTATTTCAAGGCTCGGGCATGGAAAGCAGCCTGACGATTATTTCGGCAATCGCGGGCGGCGTCATTTCGGGCGTTGCGCTTGGCGGCTCCCTTCTTACGAACAGCAGCGCGGGCGGCACGGATATCCTTGGGAAAATCGCAAACAAGAAAAAGCCCGAACTTAATACAAGCTGGTTTATTTTCCTGTTTGACAGCATCGTCGTTTTGCTGTCGGGTATCGTCGGTCTGCTGTCGGCAAAAGGCATGGACGCGAACACGACCTTCGTCAAAATCGCTTCCCCGATATTTTACTCGTTCATCACCCTGTTTTTGACAAGCGAGGTTGCGGACGTCATCACGACGGGTACGCAATCCAGCGTCGTGTTTAATATCATCACCGATAAGGCGGAAGAAGTCGGCGACGCAATCGTGCAAATCCTGCACCGCGGCGGTACGATAATCCACGCGGAAGGCATCTATACAAATTCCACCAGAAAAATCCTGGTCTGCGTCGTGAAGAAAAAGCAATCCGCCCTGCTCAAACAAATCATAAAAGACGTCGATCCCGACGCGTTCACCTATATCAATAAGGCGAAAGAAGTCAGCGGCTTCGGCTTCCGCAACAATCAATAACAACGCGCACAACGATATAAACCCAAAACAAAAAGCACCGAAATATCGGTGCTTTAATTATATCGTTTCCCTTCCGGGAGATTGCCACGTCGCTTTGCTCCTCGCAATGACATACTTCCCTAAAAAGTCAGAATTTTGATGAGCTTTTGATGTTTCTTTTGGGGTTCTGAAAATCCTAGTGTACTTAGCGTACACGGATTTTCGGGTTCCCGAAAAAACTCAAAAGGTCGCAAAATTATGACTTTTTAATAGGTTTCATTGTGGGGAACAACAACACATCCCTTATCGTCTCCGCACCCGTAACAAGCATTACAAGACGGTCGACGCCGACGCCTAATCCGCCCGTCGGGGGCATGCCGTATTCCATTGCGGTGAGATAATCTTCGTCGATGTCGTTGGCTTCTTCGTCGCCCTGTTTTTTGAGTTCCGCCTGAGCCTCGAATCTGCCACGCTGGTCGATGGGATCGTTAAGTTCCGAAAAAGCGTTGGCGTATTCCCTGCCGTTTATGAACAACTCAAAACGCTGGGTGTATCCGGGATGATCGGGATCGCGCTTTGCAAGCGGGCTGATTTCCACGGGGTGTCCGGTAAGGAACGTGGGCTGGACGAGTTTATCCTCGACGTAAGCCTCGATAAACAGATTGAGAATGTCGCCTTTTTTGTGGCGTTGTTCGTATTCGATGTGGTGTTCTTTCGCGACCGCCCTTGCTTCGTCCAAAGTTTCGATTTTGTCAAAGTCGACGCCTGCGTACTTTCTGACCGCCTCTACCATCGAAATTCTTTCAAAAGGTTTGTCAAGGTCCAAATCCACGCCGTCGAAGGTGATTTTGCCCGTGCCGCATACTTTGTTTGCAACGTGTCTGAACATACCTTCGGTGATGTCCATCATGCCGTGAATGTCGGTGTATGCCTCGTAAAGTTCCAACAAAGTGAACTCGGGATTATGGCGTTGGTCCATACCTTCGTTTCTGAAAACTCTGCCGATTTCGTAAACTTTTTCAAACCCGCCGACGATAAGGCGTTTAAGATAAAGTTCCAATGCGATACGAAGGTACATATCGATATCGAGCGTGTTGTGGTGCGTGATGAACGGTCTTGCGTTCGCGCCGCCCGCGATGTTGTGCAAAACGGGGGTTTCGACTTCGAGATATCCTTTTTCGTCCAAAAAGTTTCTGATTTCGCGAAGGACCATGCTACGTTTCACGAAAACCGACTTGACTTCCGGATTGACGATAAGGTCAACGTAACGCTGACGATAACGAAGGTCGGTGTTGGTAAGTCCGTGGAACTTTTCGGGGAGCGGCAAAAGCGACTTTGAAAGAAGTTTCACCGAAGTTACGTTGACGGTGGTTTCGCCCATGTGCGTCACGAAAACTTCGCCGGTAACGCCGATGATATCGCCGATGTCGTATTTTTTGAATTCAGCATACGGCTCGTCGCCCAGAACGTCGCGCTTAAAGTAAAGCTGAATCTGACCGTCGCCGTCAAGGATATGCGCGAAACTTGCCTTGCCCATGACGCGTTTGCTGACGAGTCTGCCGGCAAGCGACACGGTTTTGCCCTCGTATTTTTCAAAATTATCGACGATTTCTTTGGACATCGCCGTTTTTTCGAAGCGGACTTCTTTGAAAGGATCTTTGCCCGATTCCTGCAAATCGCGCAGTTTGTCGCGGCGAACCTTGATAAGCTCGCTTAAATCTTCCTGTTGTTCGTTGTTTCGGACGTCGTTTTCTGCCATTTTGACCTCTTATGCGTTAATGCTTAAAATTTTGAATCTTGCTTCGCCGCCGGGGGTGGTAACGACGACTTCCTGTCCCTTTTTCTTGCCGATGAGCGCGCTGCCGAGAGGAGATTCGTTGCTGATAAGATTTTCTTCGATTTTCGCTTCCGAAACGCCGACGATTTTATATTCGAGCTTGTCCCCGAATTCCAGATCCTGAAGTTTTACGATGCAACCGACGCTGACGGTTTTGGTATCGATCGTGCTTTCGTCGATAATCGTGCAGTTGCTGAGCATTTCGTTGATTTCACGAATGCGCTTTTCAAGGAAACCCTGCTCTTCTTTGGCGGCGTCGTATTCCGCATTTTCGCTGAGATCGCCGAACTCACGGGCGATTTTGATTTTTTCCGCCATTTCTTTGCGACCTGTCGAACTGAGTTCGTCATATTCGCGTTTTAATTTGTCGTAGCCTTCCTTGGTTAAAAAAACTTCTTTTTCCATTTTTCTTCTCCATAAAAAATCAAAGGCATATAAAATATGCCAATGTCTATTGCCCTATTATACTTGCGACTTTTCGTTTTGTCAATGGTTTTGACCGCCTTACGGGCGCGCTATCGCGCCAAAATGCGCGAAAAAAGACGAAAAACGGCAAAAAATGAAAATTTTCGGGACATCGTTATCAATAAACTGACCGTCAGTACAAAATTGTACTTTAATACAAAAATCTCTTTACAACCGTATTATTTTAGTGATATAATCAAAATATATTAAAAGGAGATTTTATGGCACCATTGGAAACGTCACGCCGTCTGCGCAAAAAAAACAACACCCACAAAGCGTTGTTGCACGCGGCGAAAAAACTGTTTGAAGAAAAAGGTCTCGGGAACGTTACCATCGACGAAATATCGGAGGCGGCGGACGTATCGCGCAGCACTTTCTTCACTCACTTCAATTCGCTGGACGACCTTATGGAACAAATCGCGGCGGAAGAAATCAACGACCTTGTTTCGGTCTTTGAAGAATCCGAGCAGGAAGTTTCCATATCGGCGCTCATCGACAAACTCGTCGACGACACGATACCTTACCCTTACCTTACGGGCAATCTTTTAATGCGCGGTATCCTGTGCAAAGGCGAAAGCAGTTTCTCGAAAATTTACGATATTGCGGCGGAGCGCATAAAAACGCACGCGGCATACGCGAAACTTCTGGAAACGTTCACCCCCGAGGAACTTTCGGCATATATCCTCGGCGCATATTTCGGAATTGTTTTTCAACGCTTCATCAAAAACAAACCCTTTGACGACGTTGAAATCAAACAGTCAATCGATAAATTTATTAACTACTTAAAACGTTAGGAGGACTTCACTATGAGCAGAAACGGTTACGCTTGCGAACAAGGCAAATGGCCGAAAGCGCAAGACATCTACAACGAGTTGCACGAACTCACGAGCAAACCCATCTATTGCGTATCGGACGCAGCGTATAAGGACATTGTCGAAAACTACTTCGACAAACAATGCGCGAAATCCAAAGCAATCACCACCGAGGCAAAACAATATATCCCCGGCGGCGTTCAGCACAACCTTGCTTTCAACAAACCCTTCCCCATGTGCATGGTAAAAGCCGAAGGCGCATACCTTTACGACGCGGACGGCAACAAATACTTCGACTTCCTGCAAGCGGGCGGCCCGACAATCCTCGGCAGCAACTTCCCCGAAGTTCAGGAACAGGCGATCGAACTTATCAAATCCTGCGGCCCCGTTACCGGTCTTTTCCACGAAGCGGAACTTCTGCTTGCAAAAGAGATCAATAAACATATGCCTGCGTGCGAAATGTTCCGTATGCTCGGCTCGGGCACAGAATCCGTCATGGCGGCAATCCGCGTATCCCGCTGTGCAACCAAAAACAAACGCGTCATCAAAGTCGGCGGCGCATATCACGGCTGGTCCGACCAGATGGTTTATGGTCTGAAAATCCCCGGAAGCCGCAACCTTCTTGAAAGCCACGGCATTCCCAAAGGCTGCTACGGCTCCACCGACGAAGTCCGCCCCAACGACCTGAAAATGCTGGAAGGTATGCTCAGACGCAATAAACTTCGCGGCGGCACGGCCTGCGTCATCGTTGAACCCGTGGGCCCCGAAAGCGGCACTCGCCCCATTGACTTCGATTACAACCAGAAAGCCCTTGAACTTGCCCATAAATACGGCGCGCTCTTCATCTTTGACGAAGTCGTTACCGGTTTCCGTATGGGTCTTGGCGGAGCGCAAGGCTTCTTCAACGTCAAACCCGACCTTACCATCTTCGGCAAAATCATCGCCGGCGGTTATCCCGCAGCGGGCGGCGTAGGCGGCAAACGCGAATACATCTCCCTTATGGCGGCGGGCGTCGCGGGCCTTGGCAAAAAAGCGTACGTCGGCGGCACTCTCGCGGCGAACCCCTTGTCCGCATACGCAGGATACTGCTGCATCAAAGCCATCGAAAAATATAACGCTTGCGAAAAAGCGGGTATTGCGGGCGACAGACTTGCGGCAGGCCTTAAAGCCCTTGTCAAAAAACACAATCTTCCTTACGTCGTTTACAACCAGGGCAGCATCGTTCACCTTGAATGCACCGGCGCAATGAGCTTCGATTACAGCAGTTTCAGCTTCCTTAAATCCGCATTGGGACTTCTCAAAAACAAGCCCGAAATGGAAGCCCGCGCAGAAGCCATGAAAGATATGGGCGCAGCTTATATGGCAAACGGTATCGTTACCCTTGCAGGAAGCCGTCTTTACACCTCCATGGCGGACACCGACGAAGTCATCGACGCCGCGCTTGAACGCTTTGACAAAGTTTTCTCTCTCGTAAAAGCACAAGGCACGCCCGAACTTCAACGCAGTTTTGAAAAACCCAAAAAGAAATAACCGTTAAAACTTGCGGGCGGTTTTTTCCGCCCGCTGTTTTTAATAAGGAGTCGTTATGAACGAAAAACTCAAAAACACAATGGTTGAGTACGCGCATAAGGTTTACGATGAAAATCTTTTCGGCGCGCACACCAACAACATCAGCGCAAGAGTGGACTCGGAAAGTATGCTTATCACCAAATCGGGGGTTAACTTCAAAGATTTGACCGTTGAAGATATCATTGAGGTAAAATTCAACGAAACCGATAAATGCCCTTCCGACACTCTGAAAGACGCGCTTTTGCACGTTAAACTGTACGGCGCGCGTCAGGACGTCGGCGCGATTATGATTACTTCGCCCGTGTTCGCACTGACCGTCGCAAATAAAAAAGTCACCATTCCTCCCGTTCTGGACGATATGGCGCAAATCGTCGGACCTACCGCAAGAACCGCAAAAACCAACGACATCTTTGGCATTTCCAAGGCGCTTAAAGGCCGCGGAGCATGCCTGCTTTCGGACATCGGTATTCTTTCGACAGGCACGACGCTCAACGAAGCGTTCACCGATTGTCTTGTCCTTGACAAAGCCGCCCATACCCTTATAATGGCGCAAGCCGTCGGCGGCTGCAAACCCGTCGGCAAAATCGGCGCGGTGCTGGAACACGTCGTGTATCGCAAAAAATACAGCAAGACGAATCAGGAAGCGCTTTTGAAAGCCGAGCGCGAATAGGAGGTTTATTATGGCATTTACCGAAAAAGAATTAAGACAAATGGTCAAAGACGCAGGCGTCAGAATGCTGGAAGAAAACCTCGTGCAAGGCACCTGGGGCAACATCTCGATCCGCCTTGACGAAAAGCACGCGCTTGTCACCCCGTCTGGACTCGATTACGTCGTTATGACGCCCGACGACCTTCCCGTCGTCGATATCGAAACGCTTGAATGGACGGGTCCCCGGAAACCTACAAGCGAAAGGAAAATCCACGCCGCTATTCTTCGCGCGCGTCCCGAAATCAACGTCGTTCTGCACAGCCACCCCACCTGGGGCGCAACCTTTGCAAGCACGCATCTTTCACTGCCCGCTTTCAACGATAAAATGAAAAAGTATCTTCTGGGCGACGTCCGTTGTGCAAAGTACGGCCTTGCAGGAACCAAAAAACTTACGAAAAATACCGTCGCCGCAATGGAAGGCAGAAACGCCTGCTTCCTTGCAAACCACGGCGTTTTCGTGTGCGGGAAAACCCTGGAAGACGCTTTCGAAGCGTGCCGCGCTCTGGAAGAAGGCTGCAAAACTTATATCGAGCAAAAGACCGTCGAAAAAGCAAAAGCCGACAAATACACGACCGAACTTTCGCTGGAACTTTTCAAAAAAACTTATAAGAAATAATTTGACACAGCAGAAAGCCGCGGAATTTCCGCGGCTTTTTCGTTGCCTTTTTGTAGGTGTTTTGTCGGCTTATTGTCCCCTGCCGATTTCCTTAAATCTTTTTTCAAGCGCGGCAAGTTCTTCTTTTGACCTTGTCGCTTTCAGGTAATCGACGTACTTTCTGGCGTCGGAAATTACCGTGGCGTTTGATAATTTGTCCGCTTCTTTTATCGTATAATTCTTCCCGATATTTTTCATTGCGTGACAATACACAAGCAATTTCTTGACTTTATCAATCGAAATATCGTTGTCAACTGCCATTTTTGCAAGTTCGCGCTCCGAATACTTGCTGAAAACTTTTTCTTTTGCGACTTCGTTTTCGTAAAATTCAAGGTGGCGTTCGCCGAAAACATCGTAAAGCGTTGCGGCGTTTGCCGCGCCGCGGTTTTCAAAACCCGCGATGAAAAACACCGCCGCCGTCATCATAAACAATAAGCATTTTTTCATACTTCTTATAGCGTGTCGGAAAATTAAAAGAATATACTAATTAAAATAAAATTGCTTTTTTCAAAGAATAATGATAACATAAGCGTATGGACGAACAAAACGTAAAAAACGAAAAGAAAAAAGAACTTCTGAATATTTATTGGTTTTTGCTTATGGTGATGGCGGCGGTAAGTCTTGTCAACCTGCTGGCGATTTCCACGGACAGCATGAAAGCCGCCGCAATCGTGAACGTCGTCCTACTTTTTGCGATCCCCCTGACCTTCGTCTTGGGATATATCGATTTCAGAAACTTCGCGCCGATGAGCGTCAAAAAAGAAATTGCGTACGACGCGACGGCGGTCATCGCGCTTTTTATCTCGCTCATTCACTTCAACGTCCGGAACTACACTTTCATGCAGGACTACACCGACGAAAACACTTATATCATATGGGTGTCGGTGTTTGCGGCGTTGTACCTTGCAATCGCTTTCATTTGCCTGCTTCTGACGTTTCTGAACTTCCACAGCAGAAAAAAACAAACGAAATATTACTACGCGACGGCGATTGCGTCGATTGTCAGCTGCGTGTTCCTTACCGCGTTCAACTACAACACGACGGTTACGATATTCTGGGCGCCGCTGAAACTTATGGGGATTCAGGACGGCTTCGTCGTTGACCTGGGGATAACCGTCCTTGCCCTTCGCGTTATCGTGGAATACGGCATTTTCATTTTCCACGCCGTGCGCGAAAAGCAAAAAGGCGGGCTCCCCGAGGGTGAAGAAACCGAATACAAAAAATGCGTGTTTATTCCGTCGGTTATCGCCGTCGTGTTTATGCTTGTCAACGTGATTGTCCTTCCGATAATCAGCGGTATGCAAAACTTTTATCCCGATAAAAAGCAAGGACTTTTCATCGCGTACGAAATTGTCGAAAGCATTTCCGTCGCCGCCCTGCTTGCGTCGGGCATCGCAATCTGCTGCTTCAAGAAAAAGAGCGAAAAGTACGGCGAAATTTATTTACGGCAAGGGCTTGCAAGCATAATCTTTGCGCTCGTTTACGCGATTATGGACTTTATCCCCGTGGGCACGCTTATCGGCGGAAACATTATAAAGGCGCAAATCGCGTCCGACGTTTTCCATTCGTCGATAAAAATCGGCGGGCTTGCCATTTACACCTTATACGTCGCACTGCGTAAGCCCCTGAACGAAACCCTGAAAAAACTTGACGAAGAATACGCCGAAAAACATTCTACCGAAAATTACAGCATTTGATTTTTGCGGACGGGCAACCGTCCGTTTTTTCACGGCAATAATACACCCCTTGAAAATGGCACGAAAAAAGGCACGCTGAACAGCGTGCCCTTTGCATTGTTGAAGATTATTGTTTCTTCTGATCGTCAAGATACGTGCCTTGTGCGTAATATGCAACCGTGAAGAGCTGTGCCGAAAGTTCGTTGCCGAATTCGGGCGCGCCTTCGATGGACAGATATCCTTTTTGCATATAAGGAATCATCTCGACCTTGCTCATGAGAATTTCAAGAGCGTGTTTGGGAGAGTCGAAGCGCATGCATACGAAAGGTTTGCAACGTTTGCATTCGCCGCGTCCCGAAACGGTCTGACCGTCCTTAACGCGGAGCCAGCCTTGGAGCTTTTCGTGACCGGTAACCGCAAATGCGTACACACGGTCGGGGCTGCCTTCCGTAAAGTGCTTGACGTCGGGATGTTCAACCCTGTTAAGTTGGCTGACGCCGACGGTAAGAAGGTTGATGTAAAGCAAGACCAAAAGTTCCTGATCTTCGGGTTTTTCGGGAACGTCGGTGGCTTGCAGAAGTCCCGCCATTCTGAGAAGAGTCATAAGGATGTTCACGAAAGTGGGAAGGTGTGCGAGCGCGCCCTTAATTTTGGGAAGCGGCATACCTTTTCCGGTGAAGAACAGAATGAACTTCTCGGGGGTTGAAAATTCCAGTTCGATATCAGGATGGGGGTGGGTTTCACCGGTGTGAGTTTCCCACTTGCCGTCCTTGACAACGAAGTGCGTTGAAAGTTTTCCGGTCTTCTTGAATTCCGGCGACAAAACGCTGATCTGGAAAACGAAGTTTTTACCCTTGAATTTCTTTACGAATTTCGGATCGTTTTCCGCAACGGTTTTTGCCAAAGGAATCGCGGCGAAGAAGAAAATTCTCAATGCATACTTATCGCCTTGAGTCATTGCCATAATACTATACCTCGTCTACCCAGTTTGCGCCCTGCGGAGCAAGTTTGACGGCTGCGCCGGCTTTTGCGGATTCCGCTTTGACGGCAGAGCCTTTGACGCCTTCTTTTTCGAAGTCCTGATTGATGACTTCAAGAGCGTTTTTCACGATGCCTTCCGCATCGATTTCGTGCATAGCCATAAGGTCTTCGTGGAGACCGATTTTGCTGAACTTGTCTTGGAGACCGAGTTTTCTGAACGCGCAAGCCTTACCTGCTTCGATGACGACTTCCGCAACCGCGCTGCCGAGACCGCCGATAACGGTGTGGTCTTCCGCGGTGATGATACGACGAGTGTCGTTGACCGCAGCAAGGATTGCTTCCTTATCGATAGGTTTAATGGTGTGCATGTTCAGCACGCGAGCGTTGATGTCGTGGTCGTATTTAAGGATCTTCGCAGCCTGAACAGCCTGATATACGCAACTGCCGCATGCGATGATGGTGATGTCGTTACCTTCGTTAAGGAGAACGGCTTTGCCGACTTCGAAGTCGTAGTTGTCGTCCGCGTAAACGTTGGTGTCGAAACCACGGTTAATACGAATGTAGAAAGGACCTTCGGTGTTTGCAGCCGCTTCGACCGCTTTGCCCGTTTCGATACCGTCGGCGGGGCAGATAAGCGTCATGTTGACAAGCGAACGGATAACCGCGAAGTCTTCGATTGCGTGGTGGGTGGAGCCCGCCTGACCGAACGACGTACCGCCGTGCGTGCCGATGATTTTCACGTTGACGTTCTGATAGCAGATGTCGGTGTGAATCTGGTCAAGCGCGCGGAGTGACGCGAAGACGGAGAAGGAAGACGCGAAAGGAATGAATCCGCATTTCGCAAGACCTGCCGCCATTCCGTACATATTCTGTTCCGCAATACCGACGTTAATGGTTCTTTCGGGGAATTTCGCCGCGAAGTCGCCGATTTTCGTCGAGCCTTTAAGGTCGGCGGTAAGAGCGACGATTTTGGGGTTTTGTTCGCCGAGTTTTACAAGAGTTTTGCCGTAAATTTCGGCAGTTGCCATTGATGTGCTTTCAAGCGCAGTATATACTAATCCGCCAGCCATAATTAAATGCCCTCCTTTTCAGCCACAGCGATTCTGGATTTCTTGTATTCGTCCAGATCGTGCAAGCAGGTTTCATACATTTCGTCGTTGATGGCGCCGTAGTGCCATTTGAAGTTACCGGACGTAAGTTTCATACCTACACCCTTGATAGAGTCGGAGATGATGCAAACGGGTTTGCCGTTCGGTGCTTTCTTTGCGTATTCGATAGCGTCGCAAATTTCGTCGAAACGATGTCCGTTGATGACTTTGGTGTCGAAACCGAAAGCGGTCATTTTGTCCGCAAGGGGTTCAAGCGCCATAACGTCTTCGGTGTTGCCGTCGATACTGAAATGGTTGCGGTCGATGATAACGACGCAGTTCGTGAGTTTGAAGTGCGAGATTGCCATGAACGCTTCCCAGCAGGAACCTTCGTCAAGTTCGCCGTCGCCGGTCATAACGTACGTGGTGTAGTTTTGTTTGTTAAGACGTGCCGCATAAGCCATGCCGAGAGCAAGCGAGGGGCCGTGTCCCAACGAACCGGTGGACGCGTCAAGACCTTTGACCTTATTGCTGTCAAGGTGCATTCCGAGACGGCTGCCGGTAAGGTTGAAGGTTTTGAGTTCGTCTTTGCCGACAAGACCGAGGTCGGCGAACATACCCGCAAGGAAAATGCCGATGTGTCCTTTGGACACGATGCATCTGTCGCGGTTAGGATCGTCGGGGTTCTTCGGGTCGAAATTCATATACTTGTAATAAAGAGCAGTGAGGACGTCGGCTGCGCTCATGCTGCCGCCGATATGCCCGCTGGAACAATGCGTGGTGTAAAGACAAAGTTTGCGCAGTTCGTCAGCCTTTTCTTCAAGTCTTATCCACTCTTGTTTAGTTAAAGCCATAATTGATTCCTCCTAAAATTATTTAATGAGTTGTGCCTGGGGATAGCGTTCACGCACTACTTTGTACGCTTCGTCCGCAACTTCCCAAGTGTATTGGATGTCCTCATTGCTGAGTGCATAGTTGATGAAGTGATTGTGGTGGCTGGTGAAGAATACGCCGCGTTTTACGCACTCGCATACCCAGTCCTGATGGATAACGCGCGAAGGAAGGTCGTTCGCAAGGCGCAGATAGAACATACCCGGTTCGCCTGTGACGCGGAGGTCGAATCCGTTGTCTTTTGCGATTTCTTTAAGGCCGTCGGTAAGTTTCTTGCCTTTCTTTGCGTTTTCTTCGGTAGCGTTCAACGCTTTTGCCTTGCGAAGGGTTGCGATACCCGCCGCAAACGGTACTGCCGAAAGCCAGTAGCTGCCGGTGTACGCGATGTCGGACGTCGCGTTGAGAAGTTTCTTGTTGCCGCAGAGGCACGATACGTTGTATCCGTTTGCGATTGCCTTGCAGAAGCAGGACAAGTCGGATTTGATGCCGTAATGGTAATCGGAACCGTTGATGTCGATACGGAAGCCCGCGCGTACGTCGTCGATAATAAGAACTACGCCGTATTTGTCGCAGATTTCGCGAATCTTCTGCCAGTATCCGGGGGCGGGCAGTTCGTTATCCGCAAAGTTACCGTGTTGATAAGGTTGCGAAATGAAGCCTGCGATTTGTCCTTCGTACTGTTGGCAAAGAGCCTCGAATTGTTCGGGATGGTTCCACTCGATATAAAGGTTGTTGCAAACGTCTTCTTCGATGATGCCCGAATAGCCGAGTTTTTGCGTCCAGGGAGATACGCCGTGGTACCAGCCTTTCGTCAAAACCATTTTCTTGCGTCCGGTATAAGCACGCGCGATCATCATTGCAAACTGCGTGACGTCATTACCGTTCTTTGCGAAGAATGCCCAGTCGGCCATATTGATGGTCTTGCAAACTTCTTCCGCAAATTCGACGGTGATATCGCTGATAAGCGTGGTGCAGTCGCCCTTCTTTCTCTGAGCGGCGGCGGCAGCGTCGACGTCGGGATCGTTATAGCCCAGATAGTTGGGGCCGTAACCGCACATATAGTCGATGATTCTGTTGCCGTCGATATCGTATATGTACGCGCCTTGCGCGTGATCCATATATAAAGGATACGACGATACGGGAACCATACAGCCCTCGGAAGGTCCGAGATGTCCGTAAATGCCCGCGGGGATACAATTCAGAGCCCTTTTGAAAGTGGCCTGGCTTTTGGTAACGTCAATTATCTTTTTGGGTTCGTAAACGAGATTCATAATTTCCTCCTATCCGAGATATGCACTGACGAGGTTGAGCATCTTTGCCATTTGTTCCAGCATATCGAGACGGCCTCTTACCTGGAAGTCGCCGCTGCCCATACCGCCGAAACTCGACGCGTCGCCGTTCAGCAAGTCGTGCGCGAATTCCATATTCGCAAAGAACATTTGTGCCGACCAGTCGTCGATTGCGCCCTTTGCTCCGTAAAGTTTGTGGTCTTTGACGGTGATGTTGAGTTGCGGACCGCCGGGGATACCCGCAGCGATTTTGCCGTCGCACATACGCTTTGCACAAAGTTTACCGACCTTATCGCTGTTTGCGACTTCGCAGAGTGCGAACAACGCGGTGTACAGCGTGAGCGTCGTGGTTGTTTTTGAAATATTCGGGATCTTTCAGAAGTTCCGCCTTCTTGTCCGCCGCCGGTTGCAGATAATACGAGAGTCTGTCGGCGAGTTTCGTGAATTGATTGAGAAGGAATCCTGCTTTGAATACGTTGTAGAAAATAGGTATGACCGTTTTGGGTTTACCGTTAGCGTCCTTGGGCGGATCGATAAGGTTGTTGAAATGCTCCGCCGAAGTGAAGAAGAGTTGCAGTCCGGCGTGTTTTTTGCCGCGATTGAAAGTGCACTTGCCGTGATCGAAATCTATGGTTGCGCTTCCTACGTCGGGCACGTTGAACTGTACGGAAAGTTTGGTATCCTTGATGATGTCGGCGGACTCTTTGTCCATTGCACACAAATCTTCAAGGTTCCTTAAGACAGCAAACAGATTTATTTTTGCCTTGGTGATGTTGTCCATAGGATATCCCCCTTTTTATAGAATTTAGTAACTTAATCTTACCATAAAACCGCGCCATTTTTCAATCCTTAATCGGATAAAAATATTATTTTTTACACTTGTCTTGTTTTGTATGGAAAAGAACGTGTGTTTTTAAGGCGATTTTTGACAAAACGGCGCGTTTGTATTTTCTTTTTTAATAAAATCGTATGCGCGTTTTTCCCTCTTTTGCCTTTTTCTTTTGACGGGCGGCGGAAAACTGTTGCAAAGTGCGGCGATTTTTATTATACTTATTGTAATAAATCTTGGAGGAATTTTATGTCATTATTAAGCGCTGCTTTCTTTGTCGATGACTATATCAAATATTTATTGTGCAACCGCTTCCCCGGAAAAGGGCTTACGGAAGTGAAAGATATCGTCTATGACGAGGAACATCCCGACACGGGAAAACTCGATATTATTTACGACGAAAAACAACGCGGAAAACTTACGGAAGGAAAGTTCCCCGTGTTCTTTATGATTCACGGCGGCGGCTGGATCGAAGGCGACAAAAAAATGCGCCGCGGCTATTGCCAACATATGGCGCGCACGGGCGCTTTCACCGTCAATATCAGTTACGGTCTCGGTCCGAAGTACCGCTTCCCCGACTATATGAAACAGGTCTACAAGGCTCTGCAATGGGTTGTCGCCAACGCCGACAAATACGGTCTTGACCTTGACAACTTCGTCATCTCCGGCGACAGCGCGGGCGGACACCTTTCCATGGTGACGATAAACTGCCAGAATCACCCCGAATATCGCGAACATCTGGGACTTCCCGACGTCGATATAAAAATCAAGGGCGCGATTCTCAACTGCCCCGCAATCGACTTTGAAGGCAAAATCATCAACCTGCCCGTTATCCGCACGATGACTTATCACTGCACCGGCATCAAACACTACAAAAAACTTAAATCGGAATACGAATATTACAACGAATTGCAGGTTTTCCTGGGCGTCGAGAAACCCTTCCCCCGTCTGTTCCTTAACAACGGCATTCAAGACGTCTTCACGAACGGCGGCAGCAAGAAACTGAGAAAAGCGTTGGAAGCAAAAGATATTCCTTATGAATACTTCTGCGCGTGGGAACCGCTCAACTCTTTCCACGACTACAACCTGAAAACGTGGATGCCTTCGGCGCGCATCGTCCTTAAAAAGGAAAAAGACTTCCTGTGGCGCGTATATCAGGATAAATAACGAAATTCCGCTTTGCGGCAAAAAACAAACCACCGAATTTTCGGTGGTTTTCTTTTGCGCTTTTCGTGTTTTCGCGGGTTTTATTAAATGCGGGATTCGATATATTTTACGACGTCGCCGATGGTATGAAGGTTTTTCACGTCTTCTTCTTCGATAGTGATGCCCCATTCGTTTTCGGCGTCCATCAGAAATTCCACGATGTCCAGACTGTCCGCGCCGATGTCTTTGATAATATCGGAATCTTCGGTGATTTTGCTTTTGTCGATGCCGAGTTGTTTTTCAAGCATATCTTTAATTTTATCAAGTACCATTTCAAAGTCCTCCGTTTCGGAATATGTTTTATTTTACTAAATCTTTTTCGATAAGTCAATCGAGATCGACGAGAATAACGGGCTGTTCTTCCGCAACGACCGTGCCGACGTATCCCGCGAAAATGTTGAGCGGCGTTGCGACGACGCGCTTGCCCTCGTAAAACAAATCGCCCGACACGTCGTTTGACCTGACGCCCGAAAGCCCCTCGCTCGTGAGTTTGAGATAGGCTTCCTTTCTCGTCCATACCGCAAGAAAAGTTTCAAGGTCTTTGACTTCTTTCGCCTCGCCTTTCGTGAAAACGTTTTCGACGACTTTCTGATAAGCGCGGGGACGGAACTCCTCGATGTCGATTCCGACTTCCGTCTGCGCCATTGCGACGACGACAAGCGCGCCGCTGTGCGAAATCGAAAACCTTACGTCGGGATAATCCTTGAAATAAGGTTTGTCGTTGTGGTTTTTAAGCTCGGTAAGTTCGCCTTCGAGCTTGGTTTTTTTCATGGTTTCAAGATATTTCGTCAGGCATTCTTCCAGAAGTTCACGCCTGTCGTACTCACCGTATTTTGCAAAAATAATCATTTCTTTCTCCTTATATCAAAAATGCGGCACACTGCAAAAAATGCAGTTTACCGCATAATTTTGGTTGTTTAACCTTGTTTTTGTTTTTCTTTCTTCTTGCGACGAACATGGTCGGGACGATAAATAATGCTCCTTTTATCAACCGTTTTTATGAATATCGACGGCAGGAAGAAGTTGTGCTTTTGCTTCAAAATTTTGTCGGCGGTTTTCATAATGCCCGCACCGTCTTCACGGGTGAGCGGCGCGGAAAGATGCGACGGCCAGAACACGTCGTATCCGTCGATTTTCAAAAGTTTTTCCTGCGTCTCGCGGTATTCCTCGATTGACGTCGCGTGCGCCAGAAACATCAGCATAAGCGGGTTGAAAGTGTCGCCCGAAAACATTATGCGGTCGCTCCTCGACAAGAAACACAAGCAGCCTTCCGTGTGTCCCGGCGTCTCAAAAACTTCAATCTTTTTGTCGCCCAAATCAAACGTGAACCCTTCGCAAATCGGGATAAGTTCCGGCTCCTTTTCGACCTTTTTCATGACCGCGTCCTTAAACTTTATGCACTTGAAAAACATAAGATAGCGCATAATGATTATGTAAAACTTGCGGTACGAAAGGGTTGCTTCCTTTACAATGTCTTTGTCGCGTCTGCCGACGTATATTTTGTCGAACTGCTCGCGGCCGCCGGCATGGTCGACGTGTCCGTGCGACAACACCATATCGTAAGGTTTCCCTTCGACAAGCCTTTCGATGACCGCCTTATAGTCGCCTACGCCCGTGCCGCAATCTATGCAAAGCGCGCGCTCGCTGCCCACGATCACGAACATTGTCGAAAGGTTGTATTCGTTGATTTTATAGATTTTCGGCGCGACTTCCTGCACGTCGTAATCTTTCAGTTGGGTTTTTAACGTTTTGTCGACGCTCATAATTTCACCTCGCGATATATTATATCAGTCTTTTTCTTAAAATACAAGGCTTAACGAATATCTTTTATACTTCGCCCGGCTGTTTCGGACGGTATTTGCCTTTTTCGTTGAGATAATAGACTTTCTTCCCGTCCTTCTCGTCGCCCACGACATATTCGCCGAGTTCGTTTGTCCCTTCGCCTTCACCGATAATCGTAAGGCGGGTATTGTCAAAGCTGTCCACTATCCACATTTGGACTGCGTACTCCTTACCGTCTTGTGGGGCTGTCGTAAGGTCGATTTCCGAAAACAACGTTACGTTTTCCCCGTCCGCCGGCAAATACGTTATATCGGGGACGATAATCATCTTTTTCGCCGTATCGGGAAGCGTGATTTTGCCGTTTTCGATTATCTTGTCCGTCCTTTTTCCGTCAACGAAAACGATGTAGTCGCTTTCGTTTTCAATTGTCATTCTGTACGTTTTGAGTCCTACGCGTTCGATTGCGTCGCCGATTACGACGATTTCTTCCGACACTCCGCCTGAAAACCCGTCGGCTGTCGCGACGATTTTCACTTTGTTTTCGCCCTGTTGAAGATGCGCGGAAATATCCGCCATCGTTTCGGTAACCGTCAGCACCTTTTCTCCGCCGACGTAAACGTCGTACGCCGTTGCGCCGAGTACTTTCGTCCAGCTTACAACGCTTCCGCTTGCCGTGGGTACGGGTGACGAGAGCGCGCCCGTCTTAACAAAAGTCGCCGTTCCTTCCGCCGATTCATCATACCAGCCGTTTGCGTTTGCGACAACCGCAATCGTGTAAGTTTTCACTTCCGCAACGTACGGCGAAACGTCAAAACTTTCTGCGGCTACGTTTTTGGAAATTATCCTGCCGTCGATTTTTATCGTGTAATCGACCGCGTTTTCAACCTTTGTCCAACTGACGATTGTCCCGTTTACGGCAACCGTCGGCGTTTCGAGCGTCAGGTAATTGCGGAAATATATCGTAGTTACGTCGGAATAATCGTAATTCCCGTTCGAAAGTGCCTGCACTTTCACCGCGTATTCGCCCGCTCCGTGCTTTAATACAAGTTCCGAAAGGTCAAAACTCGTTCCCGTAAACCTATCGACCTTTTCAATTTCGGTTTCCATAAAAGTTACGACGACCGAGTATTCGTTTGCGCCTTCCGACTTTACCCAGGACACCGTTTTGTTTTCAACCAAAAGCTGCGGACTTTCAATGGTTTTACGACATTCGTACGTTGTGGTCGCCCACTCGCCCGCGTCATATCCTTTTCCGCCCGTCGCGCGTACTTTTATCAAATAATTGGCAGGAACTGACACTTTATCTGTCAAATCATACTTGTTATCAGTTGTTTTTAATATTTCGCCGTTCACGTCGATTTCATATCCGCTTGCGTACGAAACGCTGTCGAACGATAAAATCACTTTTCCGTCGACGCTTGTTATCCCGACGTTTTCCGGGGTGCCGAGTTTTAACACGTTGTCGTAAGAAAGCGTTGAAAACTTGCTGTCGTAGGTCAAACGATTGTCGCCGTTTGCGCGCACTTTTATTTCGTAATTTATCGGTGAAGTCAGTACGTCGATAAGTTCGATTTCCGTTTTGGTCGCGGATTTTAAGACGGACACGCCGTTTATCACGACGTCGTACGACACCGCTCCGTCAACCGCGGAAAACGACAATTTCTTGTCGGCGGACATCGTAAGATTTTCGGGCGCGTCAAGCGCGCGGCCGATAACGAGCGTGGTTTCGTAAAAGTCGGACGAGCGCGTTTCGTCGGCGCAAATCGTCCTTATCTTTACCGAAAATTCGCTGCCGCTTTCGACGTTAATCATCACCGCCGTTACGTCCTTTTCGACAACGGTCGTCTTTCCGTTTACAACAACTTCGTACCCGTTGTTGTAGGGGACGTTTTCAAAGGTCAGATAATAGCTTCCGTCACGCACGGTGACGGAAAGATTTTCCGGCGGCATCGTTTTGCCGTCGTTTGCAAAAGCAACGTCGCTTGCGCCAAACTGCGCAAAGACGGCGACAAGCAGCATAAACACCACCGCCGCGATTACTTTTTTCATTTTTTATTCCTCCGCATTATATATAATTTCGACCGAACTCGGCTTATAGCCGTCAAGCATGGCCGTGATCTTGATTTTTGCCGTGGTTGTACCCTTTTCCAGCACGTCGGATAACGCAAGCGACTTGTTTTCGTCAAGTTTGTCCGCGACGTTGACGCCGTTGATTTCGACAAGGAATTTCACGTCCTTGTCGTGGGAAACGGTCAGAACGCCGTTTTCGATTTTTGCAACGGGCGCGGAAAGCGTGCCTTTGAAGGTATATTCCGCCGCGAAGGACATATCGCTTTTTGGGCGGTCGCCCGTCGCGCGGACGGAAAAAGTATATGTGCCGTTTTCTGTGAAAAGCGTATCGACGCGGACAAGTATGCTTTCGCCCGAAGCCTTCTTGTCCGGTGGCGTTTCAACCTTTTGCCCGTTCATAAAGATTTCGTAACCGCTTGCCGCAAGCACCTGTTGGAAAACAAAATAAACCTTGTCTTCTTCGATGAGCATACCGACGTTTTTCGGCGTATCGTACGGGCGGACGTAATTTATGTTTATTGCGCTTTCGTTCTCGCCAAAGTCGTCGCCCTTAACTTTTACAAGCACGTTGTGCGCGCCGTCCGACACGTTGTAACCCGCAAGGGAAAACGTTTTGTCGGAAGTAGTATTAAACAAAAATTCGCCGTCGATAAACACTTCGCACCTTTTTGCGTTTTCACCTTTGACAACTGAAATACTTCTTCCGTCAAAAGATATTTCGGGCTTTGAAAGTCTTTTCAAAAACACCGCGTTTATTTTTGTGTTTTCGGATTTAATCGTAAAATTCAAGGTTTTATCGTAATATTTCGTCCCGTCAATCTCAAAATATGCAAAAACAAAGTTTTCGTCGTCGCTTGCGGAAACCGTGATTTCTTCGCCGAACGCCGCGCTTTCGGGCGCCGCGACCACGCACGCTTCGTCTGTCTTTTCAACTGTTATCGGATACTTCTTTTTTGAAAACTTAACAACGAAAACGCGATCGTCCGTTACCGTGAACGAGTATTCGCTGTTTGATGACACAAGATTGTCTTTTTCGTAAATCCCGTCGATTTCAAAATGTTCTTTCGGGGTGACGGTAAGTTTTGCGGTTTCGCCGTACTCGTACTTTCCCGCGCCCGAAACCATCCCGTAGTTTTCGTCAAAGAAAGTAAGCACGTCGTACCGGCACTTCGTCCCGACGATTTCAATGCCGTCCACAGAAAAGCCTCCCACCGTGTAGGAATTGAAAGAATATCCTTCCTTTGAAAACGTGATTACGTCGCCGCTTTTAAGATGAGAAATGTTGAAGCATCCGCTTGAATCAAGCGAATAATCTGTTTTTGTGCCGTTGACAAGAATTGAAATCTCAAAAAAATCGGCGTCCGTTTTTACGATACCGCCGACAGAAAAGTCGTTATTTGTCTGTGTCTTGGAACAAGCCGAAAACACAAGTGTTGCCACCGCGAATAACGCGAGCAGCAAAATTTTCTTTCTCCCCTTCATTTTCCCCTGCTTCTGACCGTTTTCTGTCCGTAAACTTTAATTAGTTTACCGCGGCAGCAAAACGCCGTCAAGGTTTTTTGGGGGAAAAACGATAATTTGACATATTTTTTGTCTTTTTTTGCGATATTTTGCTAATTTTCCAAAAATTTTCCCGACACTTGTCTAAAAATTGTTGTAAAATCAGCGCGCGTTTTTTCAGTTGGGTAGTGGCACTACCCGACTGAACCGATTAAACGCAGTTAAAAGCGGTTTATTTTGAAACACGACAAAAAACAACCCTTCGGGCGAACCGAAGGGTTATTCTTTTTCACCAATTATCTGATGTCTTCAAGCAGGTTTTTGCCGGGTTTGAAAGCAACGGTCTTCTTTGCGGAGATTTCGATTGCTTCGCCGGTTTTGGGGTTGACGCCCATTCTTGCGGCGGTTTCTTTTGCTTTGAACGTACCGAAGCCGACAAGGGCGACGTCGTTGTTGTCTTTCAACGCTTCCGCAATGACTTGAAGAGCGGCGTCGACGGCTTCTTTTGCTGCCGCCTGTGAGATGTTTGCTTTCGCGGCGACTGCGCCGACAAATTCGTTTTTATTCATAGTTATCCTCCGTTATTGGCTAATTGCCTGAAAACAGTATAACCGAAATTTTGCCCCCGTGTCAACAGAAACGGGAAAATTTGGTTATCGGGCGGGTTTTCGGGACGGTTTTATGCCAACGTTCATATTATTATCTGTTGGCATACTTTTAATAATACCCAAGATAAAGCGTTCCGAAACGCATAATTTCGGGAATTATCATATTTGCGAGCGAATAATATATCGTTTTCCCGTCGCGGCGCGCCGTAACGACGCCCGTGGAGCGCAGAATTTTGAGCTGATGCGACACTGTCGTCTGATTCATATCGAGCATTTCCGACAAATCCCCGACGCACATTTCGGAAATGCAGATTGCCGAAAGGATTTTTATGCGGGTACTGTCCGACAAAACCGAAAACAAATCCGAAAGTTCGGTAAGGACGGCGTTGTCGGGCAGATAATATCTGACCTTGACTTGCGTTTTATTATCGATAAGCGGCATGGCTTCCCCCTTTGTTCACACCGATTATACCTTAAAAGAAAACCGCGGTTTTGGGTAAATTTATCTCATTTTGTCGCATATTGTATATTTAAGAGATTTTCAAAAGGGGGAAAATATGTTTGACGACAACTGGGTTTTATACCTGTTCATAATAATGGTGCTGTTCGGCCGCGACGGCGAAATCGCGGGGACGGAACTTATCGTACTGTTTGCTTCGACGCTTGCCGTGCTTATCGGCGAAAAAGGGAACGGCTGCGGACTGTTTTCGGAGAATGCCAACGGATAATAATACGAACGTTGCCAAAACGCCGATATTTTAACGTTTTTGTGAAAAATGCTCGCTTGTAGTACATACAGTACTACCGCGTTCGCCTTTTCCAAAAATCATCTGAAATCTCGGCGTTTTCGGTTGTGAACAAGTTTTCCGTCGTGTTTTTAGAATAAGACAAGGCACGCGAGCGGCTTAATACTTTACCGTATAAGCCGTGAGCGTAACGCAGTATTGTTCAAAAACACGGCGTAAAACCTAAGTTCGTATTATTATCTGTTGGCATACGACAAATTCTTCGATCTGACGATTTTATAAATCGTTTGACACCGCCGTTCGTTTAATTTACAATAGATAAAAAGAGGTAGCGTATGAAAGAAATTCAAGAAATTGCCGAAAGGCTGAAAGGTATCCGCGAAATGGAAGAAATTTCCACGGCGGAAATGGCGGAATGCGCGGGCATTTCGGAAAACGAATATATCAACTACGAATCGGGCAAAAAGGACTTCACCTTTACCCTGCTTTATAACTGCGCGAAAAAACTCGGCATCGACATCACGGAATTGCTGCTCGGAAAATCGCCGAACCTGTCGGAATATTCCATCGTGCGCGCGGGCTACGGCATGAAACTGAAACGTCGCGAAGGGTTTGAGTATCTGCACGTCGCGCAATATATGAAAAACCGCATTGCGGAGCCGTTTGTCGTTACCGCCCCGTATATCGAGGAAGAACAGGACAAGGAAATTCACCTTTCCAGCCATAAGGGACAGGAACTCGACTTTATCCTGGAAGGCAGCCTGAAATGCAACATAAACGGCAATATCGAAATTCTGCACGCAGGCGACTGCTTGTATTACGACAGCGGAAACCCGCACGGAATGATTGCGACGGGCGGCGGAAAATGCGTGTTCCTTGCAATCGTTATGGCAAAATGATCAAAAGAGATAATGGGTGAAATATGAAAGGTACGGTTGCGATAATCGGCGCGAATCAAACGGGTTTGTTTGCCGCAAAGTTGTTTTCGGAACAAGGCTTTTCTGTTTTTGTATTTGAAAAAAACAGCCGTGAAAACGCGGCGTACGAATGGACGGACGATATTTCTCCGTCCGTTTTCAAAGAGGTCGGATTACCCTTTCCCCCAAACGATATTTTTGCCCGCACAAGGAGTCTGACTTTCGTCCCGCCCGGGCACAACCCCGTCTTCGTTCCCCAAAACGAAAAAGAACCTGACATAAACGTGTTGCGGCGCGGACTTAACGAGTGGCTTATTTCCCTTCTTTCGGAAAGTGTCGAATTATATTTCGACGCGTGCGTCACGCGCGCGCTTACCGACGGCGACGTCGTTTACGGCGTGGAGTTCTCAAACGGCGAAACTTTTGAATGCGACCTTGTCGTCGACTGCGGCGGTGTGAACTCGCTTGTTAGACGTTCCTTACCGCAAAATTTCCAAATCCAAAACGAAGTGAGCGCAAACGACAAGCTTTTTGCGAGAAGAGAAATTTTCGCGCGTCCCGAAAACTGTCCGTGCCCTGAGCATACCAAAAAAATATATCTTAAACACAAAAACGAAAACGGCATTTCCCGGTGCTTTTTGAAAAAGGACGACGAAACCTCGGACGTCCTTGTCGGCAGAATCGGCAGTCTTTCGGACAAAACCTACGAAAACGCCATTGCCGACTTAAAAGAAGACAATCCCGTCATCGGCAACAAAGTTTCCGGCGGCGACGTAATTTTTGAAATCCCCGTGCGCCGTCCCCTTTCAAATCTTGTTGCAAACGGGTACGTACTGCTCGGCGACAGCGCGTGCATGACAATCCCCATAATCGGAAGCGGAATTGGAAGCGGACTGAAAGCCGCAAAAATGCTTGCCGACGCCGTGACGAGTGCCGACAAAGAACCTTTTTCAAAGAAAAATCTTTATCGTTATCAGTTGAAATTTATGCGCGAAATCGGCGGTAAACACGCCGCGATCGAACTTGTCAGAAACAAACTGCTTTCAAGCCGTGGCAACGAAATTGACGACATTGTGAAATCGGGCGTTATGGAGGGGTTGATGTCGGTCGCGTCGGGAGGAAGCGCAAAGCGACTTGTCAAAAGTTTCCTTGCACTCTTTTTCAAGTATTTTTCGCTGTGGAAAACCCTTTTCGGCGTCTCAATAAAAGCGGCGTGCGTTGTATCTCACGCCACGAAAATGCCGCCGCGTTTTGACGAAAAGGAATTTGAAAAGTGGCGGAAAAAGTACGATAAGCCGTTTAATAAATAAAAATCGACGCGTAAACTTGCGTTTTATGCGGTACGGAGGAAATTATGAATAAAAACATCATCATTGTCGGCGCAAACCAGACGGGGCTTGTTTTTGCCGCGTTTGCAAGAACCGCCGGCTTTGACGTTACAGTGTACGAGGCGAAAAAACAATGCGACGTCGCGTACGACTGGACCGACGATATGGTTGAAGAAACCTTTGAAGAAGTCGGCATGCCCCTTCCCCCAAAGGAGATTTACACGAGAAAAAGAAACTGGACGTTCGTGCCGCCCGAAAAAGGCGTGAACGTCCTTATGGATTTGCCCGACGACCAACTTGATATGGCGATATATCGTCGTCCGTTCAACGCGTGGCTTTTGTCGCGCGCGAAAGACGCCGGCGTGAAGGTGTTTTACGAAACCCCGATAAAGCGCGCCATCGTCGAAAACGACGTCGTCCTTGGAGTGGAACTTGAAAACGGCGAAGTCGTGCCGGCAGGGCTTGTCGTCGATTGCGGCGGCGTAAATTCCGCCGTCAGAAAGAGCCTGCCCGAATCTTTGAAAATCACGAGAAACGTCGACAAAAACGACACTTTCATCGTAAGGCGCACTTTCTTCAATCGCCCCGAAAACACGGCGCGCCCGAAGTACACGAACCGCGCGTACCTTAAACATATCAACGAGCGCGGCATATCCTGGTGCACGCTGTCCCATGACGAAAAACAAGCAGACGTCCTTATCGGCCGCGTCGGCGAAATGTCCGACAAAACCTACGAAAACGCCCTTGCCGATATCCGCCGCGACAACGAAATCGTGGGCGATAAAATCGTCACAGGCGGACAACTTCTGCAAATCCCCGTACGCCACCCGTTGTCGCGTTTCGTCGCAAACGGATACGCCCTGCTCGGCGACAGCGCGTGTATGACCATTCCTATGCTGGGAAGCGGTATGGCAAGCGGTATGAAAGCCGGTAAAATGCTTTCGGACGTCATCTCTTCCCCCGTCACCGAAAACCCGTTTTCAGTTGAAAATCTTTATCGCTATCAGGCAAGGTTTATGAAAGAAATCGGCGGAAAGCACGCCGCCGTCGATATGATGAAAAACTGGCTTCTGAACAGCAAAAAAGGCGACGTTGACTTTCTGCTTGGTAAAGGCGTGGTTTCAAGGAAAGTCCTGATCGAAGCGAGCGCGGGGCATATGATCGTCATGTCGCCCGCGGAAATGGCGCAAGCCGCCGTGAAAGGTGTTGCGAAACTTCCCCTTCTTTTAAATCTTGCGGTGCTTTTGCAAAAGATGAAGAAAGAATGTAAGACCGCGTCGAATATGCCCAAATATTACGACGAAGCCGCCTTTTCGAAATGGGAAGAAAAATACGAAAAACCTTTCAGAAAATAATTTTCGGCAAAAAGAAAACCGCCGTTCATACGGCGGTTTTTGTTTGGT